>Ga0209709_10000018_pt1 | contig 146110 bp, 131 predicted proteins | sample ArcticOcean_MG_C_2_FD_187435 | JGI IMG/M metagenome (GOLD analysis project Ga0209709, IMG submission 187435) | Marine microbial communities from western Arctic Ocean - ArcticOcean_MG_CB4_136 (SPAdes) (version 2) | ecosystem: Environmental > Aquatic > Marine > Oceanic | place: Arctic Ocean...
GCATAGAGCCCCAAAATCCATACGCCACCAAATAAATAAGCACCAGCAGCTAACCTAGCCGGTAACCAAGTAGAGAATACCACTAATGCCAGCGCAATCCAGCCCCTACCTGCGGTCATGTTTTCTATCCACTGTGGTGTGTATACCAAGGACAAATAGGCCCCAGCAAGGCCAGATGTCGCACCACCAAAAGCAATACAAGCGTAACGGACTGCGATGACTCGATAGCCTAAAGCGTGGGCAGAGGCATGATTTTGTCCAACAGCACGAATAATTAAACCTACACGGGTGTGATTTAACACATAAGCTACGCCAACAGTTAAAGCGATTGAAATGTAAACTAACGGGTCTTGGCCAAATACTAATCGACCTACATATGGCAAATCTGATAACCATGGTATAGACACATTGGCTAGCTTTACCCCTGGTAAACCTACAAATCCACTACCAATTAAACCCGAAAGTCCTAACCCTAGCAACGTAATTGCTAAACCCGTTGCCACTTGATTAGTCATTAAAGTTTGCGTGAGTAAGCCAAATAACAAAGAGGTGGCAATACCTGCAAAGGTAGCTGCAATAACGCCTAACCAGGCTGATCCTGTGACATGGGCGGCAGCAAAGCCACATACGGCTCCCATCACCATCATACCCTCAATGCCAAGGTTAAGTACCCCTGAACGTTCAACCACCAACTCGCCAATAGCCGCTAACAACAAAGGTGTAGACGCCGTGATAATGGTTAGAAGTATTGCTTCGTAAGGGCTCATGATGTGTGACCTACGGTGTGTTGATTAGGTTTAGCACTAATCCATTTAAGTCGATATAAAATTAACGTATCGCACATCAAAATAAAGAATAACAACATGCCCTGAAACATCTGAGTGATCTTGCTAGAAATACCTAACTCGATTTGTATACCTTCACCGCCAATGTAACTAATCGCTAACAAGATGCCAGCAAAAATGACGCCTAGAGGATTTAAACGTCCCAGAAATGCCACAATAATAGCTGTAAAACCATAGTTAGGAGAAATATGAGGTTGTAACTGGCCTATTGGCCCCGCCACTTCAATTAACCCTGCAAGGCCTGCAAGGCCACCAGACAAGGCAAAACAGAACCACACGGTTTTGGTTTGTGAAAACCCTGCAAAGGCGCCTGCTCTGGGTGCGCTTCCCACGACCTTAATTTCAAAACCCTTTAGTGTATGGCGCATTATCCAAAACAGGACTAACGCGGCACCTAGCGCCACTACAAGCCCCAAATGCATTCGACCGTCACCCCACATAGGCAGGAGATGCCAGCCTTCAAACGATACGGACTTTGGAAAATTATAACCATTGGGATCTTTCCACGGTCCACGCACAAACCAGTCCAAAAGTAACTGAGCGATATAGACTAGCATCAAGCTAGTAAGAATTTCATTGACCCCAAAGTGAGTCTTTAACCAAGCGGGGATCAAGGCAAACAGTGCACCGCCTAATGCACCTAAACATAGCATGGCTAAAAGGGCTAAAGGTGATTGCCACTCTCCCCACAAAACAGGAATAATAGCACCCATAAGGGCACCAACGGTAAGCTGACCTTCAGCGCCTATGTTCCAAACGTTGGCCTTAAAACACACGGCTAAACCCACACCAATGAGCACCAATGGTCCGGCTTTAACCAACACTTCCTCAATGGACCACCAACTGGTTAAGGGATCTATAAAGTATAGATATAGAGCAGTTAGGGGTGGCTTACCCATTGCTGCAAAAATTAACCCCCCCATAACTACCGTAATTAGTATGGCCAGTACAGGAGACAATAGGTTCATTACGTCCGAAGCCTGGGCACGTTTTTCTAGAATCAACTGCATATTAAGCTCCAGAGCCTTGGGCAGACCGTTCATGGGATCCAGCCATCATTAAACCAATTTGTTCACGAGAAAGATCACCGGCTGCATAGGTAGGTGACAATTGCCCCCGCGACATGACAGCAATGGTGTCAGCTAATTCAAAAATCTCATCAAGATCTTGGCTGATGATCAAAATGGCACTACCTTGGCGCGATAAGTCGACCACTGCCTGACGGATAAGAGCAGCAGCTCCAGCATCAACACCCCATGTGGGTTGGTTAATAACCAATACTTTAGGTTGGCGATTGAGTTCCCTACCTACGACAAACTTCTGTAGATTGCCCCCAGACAAAGAACCTGCAATGGCGTCTTCCTTAGACTTACGTACGTCATAATCTATGCCAATAACCTTGTTTAAATGAGCCAGCTGATTTCTGTCTATGCCCAACCATCCAAGATCTAGTGAAGATTCTGTGTCAATACAGGCGTGACGAGAAAGTAGAATATTATCGGTTAAACTTAAGTGCTCTACTGCACTATGCCCCATGCGCTCCTCTGGCACAAAAGCAGCACCTAAGCAGCGACGTTGGTTGATATTAAGGCCATCACTAATTTGCCCTAGTAATGAAATAAAGTTTTGATTAGGGTTACATTCTTCACCAGAAATAACGCTAAACAATTCACCTTGGCCATTACCTGCTACACCTGCAATAGCAAGTATCTCGCCACTTTTAACCTGTAAGTTAACGTCCACAAGGTCAACACCAAAAGGGGTAGACGAGCCTTTATAGAGGTGAGAAAGCTCCAATAATACGTCGCCTACTTGATCGTTAGCATCACGACTCACCTGATGTACACTAGCCCCCACCATTAGTTGAGCTAAGGTTGCAGCAGTTTCTACTTGAGGATCGACTTCTGCAACCAACTTACCATGGCGTAAAATAGTGGCGTCATGACATATTTGTTTTACTTCTTCCAAACGATGAGAAATATAAAGCACAGCACAGCCCTCTTCTACCAAACGGCGTAAGGTTGAAAATAGTGCTTGGGCCTCTTGTGGGGTAAGAACCGCTGTTGGCTCATCCATGATGAGGAGCTTGGGTTGTTGCAACAGGCAACGTACAATTTCGATACGTTGCCTTTCACCAACAGATAGATCTGCTACTAATGCAGCGGGGTTAAGAGGCAAACCGTAATCTTGTGACAAGTCAGCTATGCGTTGACTTAAATCCCCTTGGCGCAACTGGGCTGGCAAAGCAAGACTGATGTTTTCGGCAACAGTGAGGGCTTCAAACAATGAAAAATGCTGAAAAACCATACCAATACCTAGGTTTCTCGCATGGGCTGGGCTGTCGATTGACACATGTTGACCTTGCCAATGAATGCTACCTGAAGTCGGTTGCAAGGCACCGTACATCATTTTAACTAAGGTGGACTTCCCTGCTCCGTTCTCACCTAATAATGCATGTACCTTACCAGTTTCTATCGATAAATTAAGCGTGTCATTGGCATAAAAATCGCCAAATTTTTTGGAAATATTTTTGACCTGCAACAGGGTCGATTGTGCATCATTATTAGATTTATGGAGCATAATATTCCAACATTGAGAAGTAATACAAAATAGATTGTAACCGTTACATTTTATGCGTCAACAAAAAACTGACTATTTGGTTAACTTTTCAAAAACAGCTGAGCTGGGCTAAACACTATAAACTTCAAAATCTTTGAAATATCCATGCTTACTTAATTCTGTCGGCGCAACAACAGCCTCTGATGGTTGGATGTCTTGTAAGTAACGTTTAGCCACACTTTGTAAAGAATCAAGAGATACGGCCAATATAGCTAATCTAAAGGCCTGGCGAATATCTGAGCTACGGCCATGAAGTTCATTCTGGTATGCCTGTAAGGCTTCTCCTGCAGGTGAACCAGGTTTATCAAGGCTACCAATAACACCTAACACAGCTTCTTCAAGGTGCTGCTGCAGTAGTTGATCGGAGAGCACCCAAACTACCGCAGCACTAAAATCCGTGAAAGTTTCTTCACTGCGGGGATCGCGGTATGAGTAAAACCGAAAACAGGCATTATTGTTGTCTTGACCCGCACCACCGCCGTATGCCCCACCTTGTTCTCGCACAGCACGATGCAAATAGCCATTGCGTAAAACCTCACCAAGAACAACCAACGAAGCGGCATCTGGATGCGCACTTGATACGGTTGGAAAAGATCTGGCGCAATAGTTAACTTGGGTGTTGGTAGTCCATAACTGCTGCACTGGCTGATAATCTGCCTTACTATGTGCCTTGTTATAAGTCCACTGTAAACAACCATTTAAGACACCCACCTGTTCCGAAAAGGCGGTGGTAAAAGTAGCCTCTATGTTAGATTGTTGTTGCTCTTCACCTACGCTAGCCAACTGTAGCGGTTGTTTACATAGCTGAGCTTGAAGCTCTGCAAGTTTGTTACAAAGGTCTGCAAGGTGTTGTTCATCCTGCAAACCATCATCAAGTTGTTGTAGCCAAACTAACCCTTGCAAGCCACTAAGGTTGTACTGAAGGTTTGCGCCAGCACTCATATTGCGACTGGCAGCACCTAAAGCAAAACTATGGCCAGATTGCCCCACACTTTGCTGACGACGTGATCGTAACTGACCCACCAATTCTTTGATACGTTGTTGTTCATCAAAACGCACGGACAACAAAGTTTGTTTTAATAAATCGACGATTGCCGTTTGTTGGCTGGCTAGTCCTTTGGTACTGAGGACAAAGTAGGCATTCAATTGATCAGCGTCTGTGGCTTGGCCACGGTAAGATAAATAAGCAGAGAGGCTGCCACAAACAGCAGCTTGCTGGGCTTGAACGGCCAAGTAATCCTGCTCACCAATACCCAACTCAGTCATTAACTGAGCCAGTAAATTAAGGTAAGGCAAGGTATTAGCATCAACTTTGGGCCAATCGATTACTAACTGGTGATACACCAAACCATTAGTTCCTGCACCATAGAATTCCCAACCTAGGTCTTTATTAGATACTGTTGGGCTAGCAATAAATTGTGTGGCCGGAATGTCCTCGCGTGTAACTTCTGGCAAGACATCGGCGTCGTCTTCTTGTGACTGACGTTCTAACAAGGCTGCGGTTTCATCAATAACGACTTTACGCTGGGCATCATTCATGGTGTTAAGCATGTCACTGAGACGCTGTTTTTCTGCCACGTCTCTGCGGTTTGACATATGCTCATCGGGTACTAGTGTAAGCCTCACTTGATGGCTGTTATTTAACAGCAGATCTTGAATTAAACCAGGAATAAAGTTGCGATCTTTAATATCTTCAGCCAGTTGTGACAACACCGGATCTAGGTTTAGCGCGGCCAAAGCATCACCTCCATGGATTGCGGCGGGTAGCGCACTTAATATTAGTTGCATACCAAAAGGGTAACCATCACCACCAATTTCACGTTGGCCCAATTCAAGCTGATGCAAAGCTGCTTCAATTTCGCTTTGAGCTACACCGTCATCTGCAACTTTTTGTAGGCAGTTCAATACCAAGTTTTCAAAGGCATCAGCGTCTGCAACGTCAGCCCCTTCTAGGCCACAAACAAAAGCCATTTCTTTATTCGAGTCTTCTAAGCCACAAAGTTGAGAAGGTCCTGTGCCTACACCACAGGTTTCTAGTTCTTTGCGTAAAGGTGAAGCACTGTTATCAAGTAAAACACGAGCCAGTAAATTGGCTTGCATTTGTTGCTTTAAATCTGTGCTATGACCAAGTAACCAACCCAACACTAAGTGGCTTTTGGCTTGTTTATCATTTGCTGCAGCTGGGTAACTTTCCTGAATTTTTAAGGGACTAAAATAGCGTTTTTCATCAGCCACTGAGAGATCTATTTTCTGCGCTGAAAAACGATATAATGCGTGCTTTTCAAAAGACTCTTGATGAGTCGCTGCGGTGATATCACCGCTAGTCATAAATATGGCATTGGATGGGTGGTAATGGCGCTTGTAAAAAGCCAACAACTGCTCATGAGTTAGATCAGGAATATCCGATGGCTCACCACCACTATTAAAATGATAGGTTGTGGTGGGGAACAGGTACTTGGTCAAGGTTTGCCATAGCTGACTTACAGGCGAACTCATGGCGCCTTTCATTTCGTTAAATACAACACCTTTGTAAGTAAGGCTTTGGTTGCCTTTTTCGTCATCAATAAATTCTACCCGGTGACCCTCTTGGGCAAAGTCTAAGGCATCAAGGCGGGCAAAAAACACCGCATCTAGATAGACTTCCAACAGATTATTGAAGTCCTTTTTATTTTGGCTAGCAAACGGATAAGCGGTCCAATCACTGCTGGTAAAAGCATTCATAAAGGTGTTTAAAGAGCGCCTTATCATCATAAAGAAAGGGTCTCTTACAGGAAACTTCTCGCTTCCACACAATGCTGTATGTTCCAGCACATGAGCCACACCCGAAGAATCTTGAGGCATGGTTTTTAATGCCACTAAAAACACATTTTCCGTTTGCTCACTGGCCAAATGGATATGCAGAGCACCAGTAATAACGTGCTCGTACTGTTGCATATTAATATTTAACGAATCTATTTTTTGCTGGCGCAAAAATCGAAATGCAGAATGTGACAATGGTGCTGCGGACATATTTTTACCAATTAATAGATACGAAATACACAATCAGTAGGCACCGAATGTGGCAATAGTAAGGCCAAGAAGCTAACTCACCTCTAGGACCAAGATAGGTTCACAACCGCTAATCAAAAGTTATTTCTGGTATGGTTGTTTGTAAGGCCGATAAGAATGCACCTTCATCGAAAGGTTTGCTCAAATAATAATCGGCACCAGCTTCAAGCCCTTCCCTTCGTTCTAGATCACTGGCTTTAGCTGTTTGCATAATAATGGGTAGAGCAACATTCTTAACAGTGGCACGCACATGTTTGAGAACATCGAGGCCGCTGATGCCTGGCATCATCCAATCGAGGAACATGACATCAAACTGATAGGCGTCATTATCGAGCACCTCGACCGCAGATTCGCCGTCCGGCACGGTCATTACTGCCAGACCTGCAGCTTCTAGGTAATCACTAAGGATCTCTAAATTGACCTCATCATCATCAACGATCAGGGCAGAGTAAACTTTGTCTTCGTAGTCTGTCATAAGGCTCACTAAAGCGATGGAATCAAAAGTTGTGCGACCCAAAATTGGGAACTGAAGTACAATAATATGAGTATAATTTGAAACGCCTTGCTAGAAAAGTATTCTTTAACAGAAACATCAAATAGCCTATCAAATTCCCATCGCATATCTAACCACGCGTTGCTTAATAAGGGGAATTTTAGCCGATGCGAGGGCCAAATTTCGTAACCATTTAGTCTTGGTGTTAGTTTGGCTAAATCCATGGTGGAACGCATCCATGCTATGAAGCATAAGGCTATTGGCCAATTTTCGCTGTTTTTGATAACGCTTCAGTACTCCCTTAGTTGACCAATCTTCACCTTTACTGCGAGCATCCGCAAGTACACTTGCCAAACAGGCAACATCTTGAAAACCTAGATTAACACCCTGTCCCGCTAGCGGATTAATGACATGGGCCGCATCGCCGACCAACACCATACCCTCGGCACAATAACTCTGAGCATGTTGTTTTTGTAAGCCGAAGGAAGCCTGCGCTGTAACTTCGATTTTCCCTAACTGGGGTGGAAATTGAGCCATAATTTCGTTTGCCAAGTCGCCATGGGACAGATTCGATAAGGCACGTGCTTGATCGGCTTGATGATACCAAACTACAGAGCCATGCTGTCCAAGCAGAGGTAAAAATGCTTGTGGGCCGGTATTCACAAATCGTTGCCAAGTGATGTCTTGCTGACCGAGTTCCGTGTTCACCGAAGCCACTAGGCAAGCTTGCTGATATTGACCACGATTAACCCCAATCCCAAACCCTTGCCTTACCTTTGACTGAGCACCATCGGCGCCAACAATTAACCTAGCTGATATGCTTTGCCCTGTATCAAGGTCTATACGCATTACCTTGCCATCACGGTGGAAGCTTTCTGGTGAAGCGGGACATATTATATCCACCTTATCATTGTCCTCCAAAGCCTGCCACAAGCTCAATTGTACTAAGCGGTTTTCAACGATATGTCCGAGTTCTGGTACGCCAACTTGGTTGGCACTAAACGTTAAATCCCCAAAGCCTGCCACTTCCCATACACGCATTCGTTTGTACGGGCAAAGGCGCATGCCTTGTAGGATATCCCAGGCTTTACATTGCTGCATGACCAGCGCGCTCTTTGGACTTAAGGCAGAAATTCTTAAATCGAAGTTTTGACTTAAATCGTAAGCAGCGGGCACCTTAGCCTCTACTAACGCAATAGAAAAGCCATGGGGGGCAAGTTGTGTTGCAAGAGCAGCACCAATCATACCACCACCACAAATCACAATGTCATAATCACACTTCACGTCTATTGGCCTTTAAATTAATCAATAAATCACTCAATTTTATTTACCTTTGCTTCACAAAAGCACTTCCCTTCCTAGCCAACTTATGGTTTATTAAAAGCACGACTCCAGCATAAATGCTTTCTTATCTGGAGTCCAAGTTATGTTAGTCTCATGATTAACATGCCTATCTACTTAACCAACCAACCCAAGAGGAACAACACTCTATTTCTACTTTTTTTAAACTCTCGATAAGAAGGAATCGATTATGCAAATGAACATTACTGCTCGTCACGACACCAAAGCTACTGATGCTATAAAAGAACGTATTATGGCCAAGCTGCAGAAAAATGAAAGCCACTTCGATCACATCACCAACATTCAAGTCACCATGGATAAAGAAGGTAACCAAGACCTTGCTGAAGCCACCCTCCACCTAGATACCGGCCAGGAAATATTTGCCAAAGCTAAAGGCAGTAATATGTTTAGTGCCATCGACTTACTGAGTTCTAAAATAGAAACTCAGTTACAAAAAGCTAAATCTAAAACACAAACCCGTAAAGGCATTGATAAGGGTATGCGAGTGCCGCCAGAAGAACCGGATGAGGAAGTGGCCTAATAAGGCGATCCATATAGTTCAGTCTAGATGTTCAGCAAAGGTGGTATAGGTCTCATAATCATTAATACCTAATGCCGCTGCAGAACACAACGCCATGGGGTCTTCGGCTAGATCCTTTGGCACCACCACCAAACCATCACTAAAAGACACCACCTGCAAACCAACTTTATGACAATGGGCGAACACTTTTTCTAGTGCATGCACTACTTGCTCTTGATCTTTAAGCAACCGCTCCCTAGGAACTTCATCATGGGCGGGAGGTTTATATTTAAACTGTTTTAACACCTGCTTCTGATCATCCATCATCAACAATAACACGTCACTCCAGCGCCATTGTTCTAACAAACGTTTACAAAACAAAAACTGGCCTACATCTGCACAATGTACGCGGTCGCCTGAGCGTAATTGACGTAACTCATCGTGCACCTGTTGCTGAGTAGTGGTGCTGGTGATTTCTATATGCATTAGAATAGTCTTCGCTCAATGTAGGGGCCAATAGTTTAACAAACCTTGGCCCTAAGTGGACATTTTAGAACTTATCACTTAAGACTGTACGGTATTGATTGAAACTCTGCTTAAGAAAAGCCAAAATAAGTCGGTATATGAACAGTAGGTCACTTTTACAGGCGTTAAAGTGGCATTTTTTCATCCCAAAGACTAAACAAGAGGATATGTAGTGGAACGTGAATCAATGGAGTTCGATGTTGTTATCGTTGGTGCTGGCCCATCTGGCCTAGCCACCGCATGCAAACTACTACAGCTAGCACAAGAAAAAGAGCAAGAATTAAGTGTTTGTGTGGTTGAAAAAGGGTCTGAAGTGGGGGCACACATATTGTCTGGGGCTATCTTAGAACCCACTGCCCTGAACGAACTCTTTCCAGATTGGCAGTCCATGGGCGCACCATTAACTTCGCCTGTCGTTAAGGACGAGATGCATATTCTCACCAGCCCTACGGGTGGTATGACGTTGCCTAATTTTGCAATCCCTAAACCCATGCACAACGAAGGCAACTACATCGTCAGCTTAGGTAATGTCTGTCGTTGGCTGGCAGAACAAGCTGAAAACTTAGGTGCCGAAATCTTCCCAGGTTTCGCTGCTTCTGAAGTGCTTTACCACGAAGATGGCAGTGTCAAAGGTATTGCTACCGGCGACATGGGTGTTAGTGAAACGGGTGAACAAAAAGACGGTTATATGCAAGGCATGGAATTACATGCCAAATACACCGTGTTTTCCGAAGGTTGCCGTGGTCACTTAGGTAAGCAACTAATTGAAAAGTTTGACCTTGATGCAGGTACTACTAGCCAACATTATGGTATTGGCATTAAAGAACTTTGGGATATTGACCCAGCCAAACACCAACCCGGTTTAGTTGTCCATGGTTCTGGCTGGCCCCTTACCAGAGGCGCCAACGGTGGCTTTTTCCTATATCACGGTGACAACACTCAAGTCACTGTCGGCCTTATTATTGATTTAAGCTATGATAATCCGCACCTAAGTCCGTTTGACGAGTTCCAACGCCTGAAACATCATCCGCTACTTAAACAACATTTAGAAGGCGGCACCCGAGTCTCATATGGTGCTCGTGCTGTAGAAAAAGGTGGCCTATTCGCCTTGCCAAAAATGAGTCTTCCTGGTGCTTTGTTAATTGGTTGTGATGCAGGCACCATGAACTTTGCCAAAATCAAAGGTAGCCACACGGCAATGAAATCTGGCATGTTAGCAGCTGAAACATTGTTCGAAGCTATTGCTAACGGCGATGAAGGTAAGCAAGACTTACTGGCTTATGGCGAAAAATTTAAGCAGTCATGGTTACATGAAGAACTCTATAAAGCCCGTAATTTTGGCGCTGCAATGCACAAATTTGGCATGTGGTTAGGAGGCACCTTTAACTGGATTGACCAAAATATCTTTGGCGGTAAGCTGCCAGTGAGCTTGAAAGACAATATCCCAGACCATGCTCAGTTAAAACCTGCCGCGCAGATGCCGAAGATAGAGTACCCCAAGCCTGATGGGTTGATTAGTTTTGATAAGTTATCATCGGTGTTCATTTCTGGCACCAATCATGAAGAAAACCAGCCTTGTCACCTTACCTTAAAAGACGCTAGCCTCCCCTTAGGTATTAACTTAAGCATGTGGGACGAACCTGCACAAAGGTATTGCCCTGCGGGGGTTTACGAAATTGTGGAGAGCGACAATGGTGACAAGACCTTCCAGATCAACAGTCAAAACTGCGTTCACTGCAAAACCTGTGATATTAAAGACCCAAGTCAAAATATCACCTGGGTTGTACCAGAAGGCGCAGGCGGTCCAAACTACCCAAATATGTAATCTTTAAGGCTGTTGCTGCAGAGCAAACTACAAAGCATGATCATCATGCTACTTAAGAAAACATATGATCAGTGTTGAATAAACTACGCTTCTGTTATGGCGTAGTTTGATTTAATGTTTGAAATAGCTAAGTTGTATATCTACCTAGCATCTGAATAAACTTTTTTTCTATTTGGAACAAAAAAATGAATCGACATGAGTTTCATTTGAAATTTGGCAGTAAAAAACCAATTATTTTACCTGTTATTCATGTCTTGGATCATGAGCAAGCGTACCGAAATATTGTCATCGCAATTGAAGGTGGTTGCCCAGGAGTATTTCTTATCAATCATGATTTTGAAAAAGAAAAACTCATACCAATCATTAAAAGCATTCGCGCTGAATTTGCTGACTATTGGATTGGAATAAATTTTCTTGCGGTCACTGGTGAGTTCGCCTTCCCCATTCTAGGAGCACTTCAATCCGAAGGTATTCGAGTTGATGGCTATTGGGCTGATGATGCGTGTATTGACGAACGTCGGGCAGAAAATGGTCAAATAGATGCAAAGAGAATTGATACAATGCGTAAAGAGAGCGGCTGGAACGGATTGTATATTGGTGGCACGGCTTTTAAAAAACAACGTGAAGTAGACCCAACTGAGTATGCTTACAGTGCTCGAATTGCCTCTAATCATATGGATATAGTGGTAACCTCTGGAATTGCCACAGGCCATGCTGCAGATGTCGAAAAAATCAAAACTTTTCGTAAAAGTTGTGGAGATACAGCGCTTGCTGTTGCGTCTGGAATTACACCAGAAAATGTAGCAGAGTATATCGATGAAGTAGACCTGTTTATGGTTGCCACTGGCATAAACCTTGATGGTGACTTTTACAATATTGACCCCAATAAATTAAAAAACTTAATGTCTGTTATTAACAATTAAGGAGAAAAAATGAGTTTTGACAAAGGCCCAAGAGATGACCGTTGGTATTTTTCTATCATGGCACCGAATACAAAAGGTAAAAAGTTTGCATGGCTTGATCCAACATCAATCTACATCAATGGCCGCGCCTATCATGATTTACTTGATGACCTTTGCGCAGAGATAGATCCTAAAGATGTTGATGTTGTTGCTGGATTAGATGCAATGGGATTTGTTTTAGCGGCTGGCATTGCTGCTCGCATTGGCTGTGGTTTTTTACCTATTCGAAAAGCTGGCAAATTATGTGTTGATACAGACAGTGCAGTCATGACAAATTATACTGGACGAACACAATCCATGGAAATGCGACTACCCGCCTATGCCCCTGACACTAGAGTACTGTTAGTTGACCAATGGGTTGAAACAGGTGGAACGATGCATGGCGCAGTTCAGTTAGTCGAGCAGCAAAAGGGCATCGTTGCAGGTATGGTAGCTGTTGTTATGGAAGACAATGAGAACACTGCTAAATACCGTGAAAAATATAAGTGTATTACTGCAATCCAGCCAAATACAAAGTGGCAAGATCAGGCAAACGCTCAGTATTTGGAAAGCTTTAAAACATATAATCCTGAATCAGCTTTTCCTAAATAAAATATAATCTTTAGAGAAAGTACAAAATCTGGGCAGGTCATTATGAGAATGGTTAACCTCCTCACTGATCTACGAAGGGTTGGGCAAACTCACGGTATAATGATTGGCCAACCCTTTTTAATGACAAATCTAAGAATTGCCTTTCACACTATTTAGTGCCAAATATTTTGTCACCGGCATCGCCAAGGCCTGGGAGAATGTAGCCTTGGTCGTTTAAACAATCGTCAACAGCCGCAACATACAGATTTACATCTGGATGCAATTCCGATAACTTTGCCAAGCCTTCAGGGGATGCCACTAGGAACAATCCCATAATGTTTTTGCAGCCCTTTTGTTTAAGCAGATCAATGGTGGCCAAAAGTGTACCCCCGGTTGCCAACATAGGGTCAATAATGAGTGCTGTTCGCTGATCCACATCGGCGATTATTTTATCAAAGTAAGCAACGGGCTCTAAGGTTTCTTCATTGCGGTACAATCCAACGACACTCACTTTTGCATTAGGCACCAACTGCATTACCCCCTCAAGCATACCTAAACCAGCTCGAAGAATAGGCACAATTGTGAGTTTTTTGCCAGCTAACATATTTACGGAGATCGGCTCACCTTGCCAGCCATCAATGTTAACCTGTTCCAAGGGCAATCCCCTACTCGCCTCATAGGTTAATAGACTAGCGACCTCATTAGATAGTTCTCTAAACTGTTTGGTACTCACATGTGCTTTGCGTAGTAGTGCAAGTTTATGTGAAATAAGGGGGTGATGAATTTCATGTACTGGCATTATATGTATTTCCTAGTGAGCTATACTGGCCCAATATAGTATCGATGAGGGCCGCTGGTCAACTCAGCGCGATCACCCTGAGTTGTTTCAACCACCTCGCAAGCTAACGCAAGCTGGTAAAAAACTGAACGATTGATACGCGCCCATAGACCATCACGTACGCACAATTGTGGTTGCGGTTGCTGTTCTGAGTCGTAGGTCACAACCAATTGATTTGCTTCTAAAAGGTTAATTTGGTCACCCGTATTACTAGTGAATTGCCACAAATCAATGCCCTTTTGGTGAACATGGTCTGCAGCAACAATCACGAAGGGTAGGTCTTCTACGGTAATACGAAAGGCTTCAACAGGGGTGATAATCCAATAATCACCATTTTTTTGACGTTGTAATAAGCGTCCAAACAATTGTACGATTTTTGTTTTAACGATGGCGCTGCCTTGGTGGTACCAAGTGCCGTCAGCGGCGATGACTATATCCATATCGCCGTTAAATTCAGGCTGCCAAGCATCTAAATCATAAGCGGGCAGTTGCTGGGCATGCTCTACTAACTGTTCTAACATGTGCAGTTAGTCTTGGCCGGCAGTAGTATTTTCATGACGCACCTTTTTGGAAAAATCTGTATGACGACTCTGCCCAACGTTACCCATACGCATACCAATTTGCATCAGAAAATCAAAAAAGGCCTCACGGTCTTGGATAAATTCTTTAAAGAACCCGGAATCATGCAGAGCTAAAGCACCGTGAACCAAAGCCCAGGAAGCGGATAAATGGAAATAAGCCGGCACTTGCTCCAACTTACCAGAATCTATACGCTTTTCAACTAAGGTAGTAAGCACCTGCATATTTTCATTGCGGACTTGGTGTACTTTAGCGATTTCGTTTTCATACTCTTCACCCTTGATCAAGCGGTCTTCTAAGCGATCAAACAATAACGCTTGCTCTGGATCATTCATACGGAATTCGAAGTAACTGCGCCACAATGACTCTGGGTCTGAGAAGTCTTTTGTCGCCAGTAAACTGGCTAACTGATGTTCATAATTAATCAGCAAATAAATATAAATGTCTGATTTAGACTTGAAGTGTTTGTATATAGTGCCTTTTCCAATACCTACATTGTCAGCAATCATTTCTACAGTAACTTTATCTTCACCGTGGACACGAAAGAGTTCTAATGCAGTTTCGAGTATCTCCTCTTCTCTGCGCTTAAACTCACGTACTTTGCGGTTCTCTTTTTCGCGTGGAAAATAGGCGGGAATAGTTGGTTTTGCAGCAATGCCCCAGTTCATGGTGATACCTTCAATTGTACAAATTGGCCTGTATACAGGTAAATTAGTCGAGCTATGACTATGATAAACATAATAGTCATAAAATCTTCAAAAGGCCATTACTTAGAACCAACGCCAACTAGCGGGGTGTCAAAAACAGTTGTGTAAAGTTATCGCTAGTTTGTTGTGCAAGCTGCGCTAATGAAACCCCTTTTAAGTCGGCTACATATTGAGCAACCAAACGCACATGTTTTGGTTCATTTTGTTGCCCGCGATAGGGCGCTGGCGTTAGATAAGGTGAATCCGTTTCTACCAACAAACGATCCATAGGAATCTGCTTAACCACTTCTCTCAATGCGCTGGCATTATTAAAGGTTACAATACCAGAAATAGAGATGTAAAAGCCTAAGTTCAGGCAGGCTTCAGCCATGGCCCAATCTTCTGTAAAACAGTGAATTACGCCACCTAAAGTTTGATCAGCTTCATTGCGAAGTAATGTTAATGTGTCTGCATTAGCGTCACGAGTATGAACAATGACAGGCTTACGTAAGCGTTTTGAAAGCTGCAAATGTGCTGCAAATGCCTGCTGTTGTAATGCCGCATTATCTTGCTGGTAAAAATAATCTAAGCCAGTTTCACCAATGGCAACAACTTTATCGTGCTGAGCCTGCTGTTCTAACAGATTAAGACAGTCCAAATCCTTAACACCCAGAGGATGTAACCCAGCGGACGCATGTATAAAGTCATACTCTTTAATTTGAGACATCATGGGTTCAAACTGATCCGTATCCACACCAATACATAACATCTGCGAAATACCATCGGCTTGAGCTGCTGCAATGAGGCCTGCCAAACCATCAGCGTAGTGGCTAGTGTCTAATTTATCTAGGTGGCAGTGGGAATCAATAATCATTATTAAGTACCCGATCTTACCAATAAGTACCATTGATCTAGTAGCTCTTCGCACACCAATTGGGTATTTAGGTTGCGACGCTGGTTGATAAAGTTAAGTTGTTGAGTAAGTTTCTCTAACAATGAGTAAGTAGCAATAATGTTGCTACGTTTGGCTACTGCTTGCAGTAATTTAACAATGTCTGGATTGGCCAAATGTGACGTATTTCCTGTCATTTTTAGTTTAATGAGGTCATTAAGCCACTCTATCCACCAGCTAAACATCTGCTCTAGTGGTTCTTTGTGCCAACTTTGAGCCACTTGTACTGCGCTTTCTTTGCCCCTTAAAATAGCCGTCAGCTGGACTAACATTTGGTGACGCAATTCGTGGGCCTTAGAGGCATGCAGTTGCAGTGCTTTAAGCGGGCCTCCTTTTGCCAGCTGTAATAGCTTTTCGGCTATATCGTTACTGTTGTCGTCATCAGGCAACTGATGTTGTAGCCATTTCAAGGCCTGTTCGGGTGCAGGAATAGTAATATCTAACAACTGGCAACGGCTGCGAACAGTAGGTAATACCGCCTTTGGCCATTGATGTAACAGCAAAAAATAACTCTTGTCACCGGGCTCTTCTAACTGTTTTAACAAAGCGTTAGCCGCATTCAAGTTGAGATCAGATGCACCATTGATAATAACCACACGAGCACCACCTTGTTGCGCAGTGGTTGCCATTGCATGTTGAATGTTACGCACTTGGTCCACCAAGATAGCTTTACCAGCCTCTTCTGGCTGCATTAATTTATAATCAGGGTGGCTGTTGGCAGCTAATAGTTGGCAGGATTTACATTGGTTGCATGCATTCCCATTAATCAGTTTCTGGCACAATAAGGCTGCAGCAAGGCGTTTAGCAAAGGTCAGTTTTCCGATCCCGGGTACACCACCAATGATTAATGCATGGGGCAAGCGTTGTTGCTGCATCATATGGTTCACATGCTGCCACTGGTCCTGTTGCCAAGGGTATAAGTTTAAAGACAATCTACTAAGCTCTGTAGTCATAATGTTAGTTTCCAGAAGCTACCAATAATGGCGCAAGAAAGTGGTCCAACTGGTGCTCGACATCAGTTATAGATTGGGCGGCATCAACAATACGATACCTCTGTGGTTCAGTTTTGGCTTGGGTCAAATATCCTTGTCGAACGCGTTCGAAGAAGCTCATTATTTCCGTTTCAATACGGTCAAAATTAGATCGCTTACCCGCTCGCGCCATACCTGTAGCAACATCTAAATCAAACAATAAAGTCATGTTTGGGTTTAGATCACCGTGCACCCAGCTCTTAAGACTAGTTATAAAGTCTTGGTCTACACCACGCCCAAACCCTTGATAGGCGAATGAAGCATCCGTAAAACGATCACAAATCACCCATTTCCCCGCTGTTAAAGCAGGTCTAATAACGTTTTCTACATGTTGCCGGCGCGAGGCAAACATCAATAAAAGTTCCGTATATGGGTCAACGGTTTCATCACGATGCTGGAGCAACAGCTGGCGGATGTCTTCTGCCATGGGTGTGCCACCAGGTTCACGAGTGACTAGGCATTTAATGCCAAAGGCTTCGAGTTTTTGTTTGATGTAGTCAATACTCGTAGATTTGCCAGCACCCTCGCCACCTTCAATGGATATAAATAATGGGGCCATGAAAACTCTCTTAATTTTTTAGCTGATATTTACGCACATTAATCTGATGTTGCGGGTAGGTATCCGCAAACTCGTGACTGCCATCGCCCTTAGCGACAAAAAACAAACTCAAGCCATCTGCTGGATGCAACGCTGCGTGTATAGCAGCACGACCCGGTAACGCAATTGGTGTAGGAGGAAGGCCACGATGAACGTAGGTATTGTAAGGTGTATCTGTGGTTAAATCGGAGCGACGAATATTACCTTTGAAGTCTGCACCCATACCATAGATCACTGTGGGATCGGTCTGTAGCTTCATGCCTTTTTGTAAACGTCTAACAAAAACACCAGCGATGATTGCCCGCTCATTGGCTAAACCCGTTTCTTTTTCAATAATAGAGGCCATAATAAGGGCTTCATAAGGCGTATCATAGGGTAAATCCTCTGCCCTCTCCGCCCAGGCAGATTGTAAAATCTGCACTTGTTTTAAGTGGGCTTGCTTTATAATGTCTAGGGGCAAATTATGCCGAGCAAACCGATAAGTAGAGGGAAATAGCAAACCTTCTGGATGCTGCCAGCGGCTGTGCATACTGGTGAGCCACTGATCAGCCTCCGGTATGGGTTTACCTTGCATGGCAGGGTGTTGGCTCAAGAGTGTAACAAAATCCTTATATCGAAGTCCTTCTGGAACCGTAAACTGGTACTCCAAAACCTTACCTGATACCAGTTGCGCAAGCACTTCTGCACTATTAATAGAACCACTGAATTGATATTCACCAGCTTTAATATAACGATCTAACTGACGCCATTTTGCGTAATATTTAAAACTATTAGCATGGGCAATAACCCCCACTTTTTGTAGTTTACCACTAATACTGCCTAACCCAGAACCAGCAGAGATAGTAACTAATATGGGTTCTGAAAGTGGCATGGGTTCATACAGCCATACTTGTACTTGTCGTATCGCACCGTAAGTGAATAAAGCCATCACTAGAATGCCAGCCATGAGAACCCAAAACCATATCTGCTTTAACATAGGTCAGCTACTGTCAATTGCTCAGACAAATGTTGAGCAAGGGCTTTTTGAAGTTTAATAATTAGCGGAGAGATGGGCCAGTAAGCGGGTGTTGAATTACACCTAGGTGTATAAGATGCTAGCTCTATAATGGGCCAAATGCCATTAAGACTATTGGTAATGAAGGCCGCATCTGCATTAATAAGCGCATCCAAAGTCACCTCATGCTCTACTAATTTAATACCACATTGTTTGGCTATGGCACGCACTAATTGCGCCATAGTGCCTTTAATACCACATTGATCAAGTTTAGGCGTCATGAGTGCACCGTCGATTTCTATGAATATATTACTCATTACACCAGAAATCACATGGCCTCGCTGGTTAAGCATGATACCTTCGTGGATATCAATATCGGTCCACTCATTACGGGCCATGACTTGATCTAAACGATTAAGGTGTTTAACACCCGCTAAAGCCGCATTATTTGACCATCGATGTTGGCAGACTCGAACCCGCACACCTTCAGAAGAAAGGTGATTCCGATCTGGTGGCCAGGGCAACATAGAAACAATACGTGTAGGATGGGGCAAACTTGGAGCAGCATAACCACGCCCACCACTGCCCCGAGTTATAGTAATTTTGATCACCCCCTGAGGGTGACCAAACAAGAGGTAAGCGATTTTTATATCGTCAACGATGGAGTTGACCAGGTTTACAGCAGCAGCTTCATCAACAACGATACCTAAGGTCATCAATCCAGTTACTAAGCGTTGTTGGTGACCTTGCCACAATTGCACTTGACCTTGCTTTAAAGCAATGGTTTCAAACACCCCATCACCATAAGCCAAACCACGATCACGAACATCCAAGGTATGTGATGGTTTACCATTAACTAAGGTTGTTGCATCCATAGCGCCAGCCTAACTTGTAGGTTAAATACGGGAGAAAATCAAAGTGCCGTTAGTGCCACCAAAGCCAAATGAATTGGACATCGCTGAGTCTATACGCGCTTCTTGTGGCTGGTGCGCCACGTAGTTAAGGTCACATCCTGGTGAAGGGTTATCTAAATTAATAGTAGGTGGTGCTACTTGGTCGCGGATAGCCAAAACCGAGAAGATGGCTTCTACAGCGCCAGCTGCACCAAGCAAGTGTCCAATCATAGACTTGGTTGAACTCATCCGGACATTTTCTGCAGCTGTACCTAACACCAATTTAGCGGCATTAGATTCGGCAATGTCTCCAGCTGGTGTAGACGTACCGTGAGCATTGATGTAATGAATATCATCACCATTCAAACCGGCATCTTTCATGGCGTTGCGCATCGATGCTGCAGCACCACGTCCATCTTCTGGTGGCGACGTCATATGGTATGCATCACCACTCATACCAAAGCCCGTAAGCTCAGCGTAAATTCTGGCGCCACGAGCTTTAGCTGATTCATACTCTTCTAGCACCATTACACCTGCACCATCACCTAATACAAAACCGTCACGGCCTACATCCCAGGGGCGACTTGCAGCTAAGGGATCATCATTGCGAGTTGATAGTGCACGAGCTGCACCAAAACCACCTAAACCTAACGGCGTAGTGGCCATTTCAGCACCCCCACACACCATAACGTCGGCATCACCATAAGCAATCATACGTGCAGACGCACCAATGTTGTGGGTTCCCGTAGTGCAGGCTGTGGTAATAGCGATATTAGGGCCGCGTAAGCCATACATGATCGACAAATTACCAGAAATCATATTAATGATGCTGCCGGGCACAAAAAACGGAGAGATACGACGAGGGCCACTCTTGTTGAGAGCGTCATGGCATTTTTCAATCAGGGGTAAGCCGCCAATTCCAGAGCCAATAGCAACACCAATACGGTCTGCATTTTCGTCGGTGACTTCTAGATTAGCATCCTTAATAGCTTGGATTCCTGCAGCCATACCATATTGAATAAACAGGTCCATCTTTTTGCCTTCTTTTGGTGGCAAGTAGTTGCTGAGATCAAAATCTTTTACACTAGCAGAAAAGTGCGTACCAAAACCTTCAGTATCGAAATGAGTAATATTTGCCACACCACTTTTTGCGGCTATTAGACTGCTCCAAGTGTCGTTCATGGTGTTGCCAACTGGGCTCAACATACCCATGCCAGTAACTACAACGCGTTTACGACTCATTCGAATCTCCTTTCTATGATAACCCACGCAAATTACGTAAGTGATGCTTCTATTATGGCACTTTTCTGCCATCAAGCAGATGTTTTAAAAGCTTTAGATGCAGAAAAGCCGCACCAAGTGGCGCGGCTTTTCTGACTTCACTTCGAAGTGCAAAAACTAAGCTAGCTTATTGATTAGCATTAACGTAGTCGATTGCAGCTTGAACGGTGGTGATCTTCTCAGCTTCTTCATCTGGAATCTCTGTTTCAAATTCTTCTTCCAAAGCCATTACTAGCTCCACAGTGTCCAAAGAATCTGCGCCAAGGTCGTCAACGAAAGAAGCGGTGTTGGTCACTTCGTCTGCTTTAACACCTAGTTGTTCAGCAACAATTTTTTTAACGCGATCTACAATACTCATAGTTTTTCCTAATTGGTTCTTATACGCCGTTAACATCTGCAATCCGCTAACGAATGTCCTAGAAAACAGTGGCCGGAGAATTCCGCTACATAGTTCTATTTTCTACTCAGTATAGAGTGGAGCTATTATCTACAAATCAGCCCAAAAAGCAACCTAAAACACTAATTTTTGCGACACAAAATAGCCTTAAAAGCAAAACCCTTAGGTTTAACTCATATACATACCACCATTGACATGAATTGTTTCTCCAGTGATATATGCGCCCGCGTCACTAGCCAAAAATCCTACTAGCTGAGCAATGTCTTCTGGTGTACCTAAGCGTTGTAATGGAATCTGTGTACGTAACGTGTCTTTTTGCTCTTCGCCTAATGCATCTGTCATATCCGTGGCAATGAAACCAGGCGCAATGGAGTTAACTGTAACATTACGTGACGCTACTTCGCGTGCCATGGCTCGGCTAAACCCTTCAACACCGGCTTTGGCAGCTGCATAGTTGGCCTGCCCTATGTTGCCCATGGAACCTACTACAGAGCTAATGTTAATGACACGACCCCAGCGCGCTTTTGTCATGCCACGTAAACAACCTTTAGACATACGAAAAATGGAGCTCATATTGGTGTTAACTACGTCATCCCATTCATCATTTTTCATACGCATTAATAGATTATCGCGAGTAATACCTGCGTTATTAACCAATATGGTAGGTGCACCATAAGCTTCAACAATTGCTTTGAGCATACACGTCACTGAATCAGAGTCAGAAACGTTAAGCACCATGCCTGTACCCGTATTGCCGACTGCAGTTAACGCTGTAGTAATAGCTTGAGCTCCTAATTCAGAAGTAGCAGTACCTATAACGGTTGCGCCTTGGGAAGCGAGTTGCAGCGCAATGGCTTTACCAATGCCACGAGTTGCGCCTGTAACCAATGCTATCTTGCCGTCAATTGCCAACATAATTTAATCCGTCTTATTGTTCTAGTGTGGCTGCAAGTGACGCAGCATCATTAATGGACGCAGTTTGTAACGTCTTTTTAATACGTTTCGTTAAACCATTCAAAACTTTACCTGGGCCACATTCTACCACAAGGTCAGCACCATCAGTTGTAATACACTCTACACATTGGCTCCACAATACTGGCTGAATTAAATGAGCAACGAGGTTGCTGACGATAGCGTCAGCCGAACCAGCCACTTTGGCATCTACATTCTGTACCACGGGTATTGTAGGAACCCTAACCTGTATACCTGCAAGCATTGTCCGTAGCTTATCCGCTGCCGGTAACATTAGCGCACAATGAGACGGTATGCTTACGGGTAACGGCAAGGCACGTTTTGCACCTGCTTCTTTACAGGCAACCATGGCCCGCTCTACCGCTGACTTAGCACCAGCAATAACTACCTGCCCTGGTGAATTGTAATTAACAGGCACTACAATTTGCCCTTGGGCACTAGCTTCACAGACTGAGACAATTACATCATTATCCATGCCGATGATCGCCGCCATAGCGCCTTCTCCTGGCGGTACCGCGGCTTGCATAAATTGACCACGGGCCTCCACTAATCGCACAGCATCAGCAAAGTCTAACGCCCCAGCACAGACTAACGCCGAATACTCCCCTAAACTATGGCCAGCCACAATGCTTGGTGTTAAACCACCCTGCTGCAACCACAAACGCCACAGAGCCACACTAGCAGTAAGCAACGCAGGCTGGGTAATGTGCGTTTGGTTTAGCTGACCTTCTTCGTCATGCTGCACCAATTGCCATAAGTCGTAACCTAACACCTCACTTGCTTGGGCAAACGTTTCGATCACAATAGGGTGATTAGCACCTAACTCGGCTAACATGCCAACGCTCTGCGAGCCTTGTCCTGGGAATACAAATGCAATCTTAGTGCTCATTACAGTACCTTTTTCTAAATTCGATATCATATATCTGTAAACTTAACAGTCGTCCTGCAGACGCTCTGCAACTTGCATTTCAACATAATTCTGTGTCGCCTCGATGGCATATCGCAAGGCCGTGGCATTAGCATAACTATGGGACTTAACAACAAGACCCTGCAAACCTAATAAAAACGCGCCATTTAGCCGATCTGGATCAAACTGGAACTGCCAAGCTTGCATGATTTTTTCTATTTGAGCTGGCGTTAAATCACTGCTGGTTAAATTATCCCTAAAGCCACAAGCCAACATATTGCTAACCCCTTCGCCCGATTTAATCAAAATATTGCCAGCATAGCCATCACAAACAACGACACTAGCCTGACCTTCAAAGACTTCTTGCGGTTCTATATACCCCAAGTAGTTAAGCTTAGGGTCTGATTCTAACAATGAGTCCGCTGCTTGCACTTGAGCTTGCCCAGTACCCGACTCAGTGGCGATATTAAGTAACTTTAAACTTACATTAGGATTTTGTTGCAAACTAGCCTCTAGCGCTTGGCCGAGTTGACCAAACTGATATAGCTGTTGGCCAGTTGAAGTAAGATTGGCCCCCATGTCCAGCACTAAGCACGTGCCTTTACGGGTTGGAATGTGGCTGGCAAACGCGGGCCTTTCGTAACCTGGTAACATTTTGATCAGATGACGACTGAGCGCCATTAATGCCGCAGAGCTCCCACCACTAATACAAGCATTAGCTTTACCTTCTGCCACTAAGGCTAAGGCAAGGTACATAGAAGAATTTTGTTTTTGACGCAAAATCACCATTAAATCATCGGTTTTTTCTACCACTTGGGGAGCATCAATAAAGTGTAGTCGCTGCAAGAGCGGCGCTTGTTTCTCAGTAACGGCAGCCAGTAATGGTGCAAGTATGACCTGAGGTCCAACCCAAAAGAGGGTTAAGCGGGGATGGCGCTCGAGGCAAGCTAATGCTGCCTCGAGGCTGGTGCTGGGACCTAAGTCCCCACCCATAGCATCGAGTGCTAGGGTGTAATACGCCGACAAATTACTCGGCGTCTTGGTTAACTATCTGACGGCCTTTGTAAAAGCCATCTGCAGTTACATGGTGACGACGGTGAGTTTCACCTGTAGTAGAATCTACTGATAGAGTAGCTACTTCCAATGCATCATGTGAACGACGCTGCCCACGCCTGGAACGGGTTACTTTGCTCTTTTGTACAGCCATGACTAAAAACTCCTAATTGGTAAACTAATCTTTTTGCAGTAAAGCCTGTAATCCCTCGAAAGGATTAGGCATTTCCTGCACGGTTTCTTTGTGGCCGTATTCAGTTGCAACTTCACAATCTGAATGATAGGCCACAATGGGTATATTTAAAATCATTTCGTGGTCAATAAGTTCACGCATATCAAGCTTCTTATCTTCCAATAACCAAGGGTCATATTCAGTAGGAAGTTTTTCAGCCTGCTCTTCGTTTAAAACTATGGCCACGTTCATGTCACCTATTATATCAATGCCAATGGCATCTAAACAACGCTGACAACTAATTTGTACGTTTTTTATGGCAGCGTTGCCCTTAATAATTGGCCGATGGGCGTTATCACGGGAAAAGTGCAACTGCACACTCACCTGGCCTTGGTCCGACTGAAGGTAGCTACAAAAACCGGTTAATGCTGATAATTCAACGTGTCCAGTAATGGTTTGCTGACCATCGCATAACTTACGCGGGTCTAAAAAACGAGGCAATTCTATCTCAAACATGGCGCGATATGATATTCATGTAGCTTCCTTATGTCAAAGAAAAATCCTATTAAAGGTCAAAAATATGCACTTTATTGATAGCTTTCTACAGTTTTTGGCCAAATAATGGAAATATTACGCTTATCAACAATTTAGTGTATGACTAAGCTTTGGTTTAAGCCCCAACTGATGGCGGTTTTCGTTTGCGCACCTAACTCTTCCATTACTTCTTCTAATGGGGTTTTCTCAGGAGAGTACCACAACACATCTGCCACTCCTATCTGATCCCTTGCCACACTATGCAAATTACCTAAACCGTCTATCAAGCCCAACTCAAGGGCGCGTTGCCCATGCCAAACAGCACCAGAATATAAGTCTTCATGGGGCACCAACCGATCCCCTCTGCCTAGTTCTACTTGGGCAATAAACTGCAGATGAATTTGATTGAGCAGGTCTTCGAACATGGCCTTTTGTTTAGCCTTTTCTGGTAAAAATGGGTCCAAAAAGTCTTTATTACCACCCGCCGTGTATGTACGACGCTCAACGCCTAACTTTGCAATCAGTTGATCAAACCCAAAGCCACTGCCAATAACCCCTATGGAACCCACAGTGCTAGCCTTATCGGCATAAATATAATCCGCCACCGCTGCGATATAATATGCACCAGAGGCGCCGACATCACCAATCACGGCATACAGGGGCTTTGCTGGGTGAGCTTGTTTAAGAAGCTGCAATTCATCAAATAAAATACCCGCTTGTACAGGACTGCCACCTGGACTATTAATATTAAGCACCACGGCTTTGGCATTAGGTGCTGCAAAGGCATCAGCTAAGGCGGGCAACAAACGCTCCGAACTTGCCTCAGCACCTGTCATAATCGGCCCAAATATATCAACCACTGCCACATGATCTTGTGATGCTGACAAGGTTTCGACATCATCTCCAGACATAATGATGGCTAACACGCTAAACAGGAAAACAAAGGTTAGGCTCTTAAAAAAAATACCCCAGCGCCGAGACCGTCGCTGTTCAATCTGAATGCTCGATACCAATTGGCCAATCACTTGCCATTCTGGTTTATTTAACTCTTCACTCATGGACCCAACCTATGGAATGTATTTCTGAGATATACCGTTTATGGGCCCAAATGTTTGTTTTAAAAGCCCTTACGTTTGTATTTTTCTCTGTTATGCTAATCACTTAAGCACGCAAAACAAGACAACCCAAACGCGTACACATCAAAGGAACTATATGCACACTATTGACGCCCTCATTTCGCCTCAAGGAAGCCTAGATATACTCACCCTAGAGGAAATCAATCAGTTACACAAATCCGCTTCTACGGGCTTACACGAGCTTTTTAGACAGTGTTGCCTTGCCATTCTCAACTGCGGCACAGAAGAAGATGATATTGCGGCGTTACTGGAACGTAATGAACAGTTTGACGTCGATGTAGTGCCACAGACTCGTGGCGTATTATTACAGCTCAATAATGCTCCCATAAGCGCCTTTGTGGATGGTGAAATCATTCTAGGCATCAAGGAAAACCTCTATTCAGTGTTGCGGGACATCATCTACCTGAGCAACAGCTTACTGCATAATGAGCAGCCCCGCACAGGCACTGAGCTAACCGCATTGGTGTTTCAAATACTGCGCCATGCTCAGGCCTTAGCACCCAGGCGAAAACCTAACATTGTGGTTTGCTGGGGTGGACACTCCATTAATCCTATTGAATACGACTACACAAAAAAAGTGGGTTACGAGTTAGGGTTAAGAGGTTATGACATTTGTACAGGCTGTGGGCCTGGTGCTATGAAAGGCCCTATGAAAGGCGCTCATATAGCCCATGCTAAACAACGGTGTCATGATTATCGTTATATCGGCATCACTGAACCTGGCATTATTGCAGCTGAGTCTCCTAACCCCATGGTTAACGAATTAATCATCATGCCTGATATTGAAAAACGGCTCGAAGCCTTCGTTCGACTTGGCCACGCCTTTATCGTATTTCCTGGTGGTGTCGGCACGGCCGAAGAAATTTTGTATTTATTAGGCATATTACTACACCCCAACAATGATCAGCTCACGGTGCCTTTAATATTTACCGGCCCCGCCAGTGCAATAGCATACTTCGAACAGATCGATGCCTTTATTGGCGCTACCCTTGGGCCAAAAGCTCAAGCCAAATACCAGATTATCATCGAAGACCCAAGCGCTGTGGCTATCGCTATCAAATCCCAAATGGAAGATGTGGTTGAACACCGGCAAACAGTTGGTGACGCCTATCATTACAATTGGCAGCTACACATCGAAGAGGATTTCCAGCGCCCGTTTATTCCCACTCACGCTAATATGGCAAATCTCAAGCTCGAATCTAGCCTACCCACTGCAACACTGGCAAGTAATTTACGCAAAGCTATGAGCGGCATAGTGGCAGGTAATGTTAAGACGTTTGGATTGGAACAAATACGTTTACACGGCCCTTACCAGCTTAAAGCGGAAGCAAAAATGCTCAATAAGTTAGACGTATTATTACAAAGTTTCGTGGCCCAGGACCGTATGAAACTCCCTGGCAGCAAGGTTTACCAGCCCTGCTACCGTGTAAGCTAGGGGCTAACTAACTGCTTAAGCAATCACCTGAGCACTTAATAAGGCATTATACTCAGGTTCTTCCATGGCCAGCCAATCTTGCAATACGGCAAGGGTATGCTCACCCAACATAGGTGGAGCTTGGCTGTACTGCAAAGGTGTAGCAGACAGCTTAATAGGGTTAGCTACGCTTTCTACCTTACCTAGTTGCAAATGGTCCAGCGCTATTTTCATTTCCCGAGCTTGGATTTGTGGGTTATCAAAAACCTGGTCGATAGTGCAAATAGGCCCACAGGGCACCCCAACTTCATTAAGCGCAGTTAACCACCATTGTGTTGTCTGTTGCTTTAGCAATTGGGAAACCTCTGGTACCAATTTATTACGATTAGCCACCCTGAGTGCATTACTGGTGTATTGCGGATTACTGAACAGCTCATTTGCTCCAGCCACTTGGCAAAATCTCTGAAATTGACCATCATTACCCACCGCCAAAATGATATGGCCATCGGTAGTGGCAAAGGCTTGATAAGGGACGATATTAGGGTGTGCGTTACCTAGGCGTTTAGGGTTATCACCTGTGGCTAGGTAATTCATAGCCTGATTGGCCAAGGTAGCCACTTGAACATCAAGCAAAGCCAAATCGATATGCTGCCCTTGCCCTGTGCGTAATTGATGAATGAGGGCAGCCTGTATGGCGTTAGAGGCATACAAACCAGTCATGACATCCGCTACGGCGACACCCACTTTCATTGGTTCACCGCCTTCACTGCCCGTGACGCTCATCAAACCACCCATGGCTTGAATCATAAAATCATAGCCCGCACGGTCTTTATAAGGCCCCGTTTGGCCAAACCCGGTAATTGAGCAATACACCAACCGCGGATTGATTTTGCCTAAAGTTTCAAAACCTAAGCCATACTTGGCTAAGCCACCCACTTTAAAGTTTTCAATCAATACATCAGCTTGTACAACCAATTGTTTGATAATGTCTTGACCTTTTGGTTGAGACATATCTACGCATAACGAGCGTTTGCCTCGGTTAGCAGTTTGGAAATAAGCGGCTTCTCTGGACTCAGAGTCTTCAAAACCTACTGAAGCAGGCATGTATGGAGGCCCCCATGAACGAGTATCATCGCCTGTCCCTGGTCGTTCTACTTTAATAACATCGGCCCCTAGGTCTGCCAGCATTTGCCCAGCCCAAGGACCTGCCAAAATACGACTGAGATCAAGTACTTTAATACCCTGCAACGGCATGGTGATACTCATAATTTGAGACCTAGTAGAAGGCTTGAATGCCTGTTTGTGCACGACCTAAGATCAAAGCATGTACGTCATGAGTGCCTTCGTAAGTGTTAACGGCTTCAAGATTCATTACGTGGCGAATCACACCGAACTCATCACTCACGCCGTTACCCCCATGCATATCACGGGACTGACGAGCCACGTCCAAAGATTTACCACAGTTATTACGCTTCATTAAGGAAATTAGCTCAACAGGACAGTTATCATCATCCATTAAACGCCCCATTTGTAAGCAACCTTGCAAACCAATGGAAATTTCTGTTTGCATATCGGCAAGTTTCTTTTGGATCAACTGAGTAGCTGCCAAAGGCCGGCCAAACTGAGACCGGTCCAGGGTGTACTGACGCGCAGCATGCCAACAAAATTCAGCAGCACCAAGAGAACCCCAAGCAATACCATAGCGAGCCTTGTTCAAACAGCCAAAGGGCCCTGCAAGGCCTTTAATAGTAGGGAATAGATTTTCTTCCGGCACAAATACGTTATCCATGACGATTTCACCAGTCTCAGATGCACGCAACGAGAACTTACCTTCGATCTTAGGAGTGGTTAAACCATCCATACCACGTTCTAAAACAAAACCACGAATCACACCTTCTAACTTAGCCCAAACCACCATAACATCGGCAATAGGAGAATTAGTAATCCACATTTTTGCTCCAGTAAGACGATAACCACCGTCAACAGCTTCGGCACGGGTAATCATACTACTTGGGTCTGAGCCAGAACCAGGTTCAGTTAAACCAAAACAACCCACCCACTCACCGCTTGCAAGCTTTGCTAGGTACTTGATACGTTGCTCTTCAGTGCCGTAGGCATAGATCGGGTGCATTACCAAAGACGACTGTACGCTCATAGCTGAACGGTAACCACTATCTACACGCTCTACTTCTCGAGCCACTAAACCGTAACTGACGTAATTGACACCTGCACAGCCATACTTTTCTGGGATTGTGGCTCCCAACAAACCTAACTCACCAAATTCTGTCATTATTTCACGATCAAAAATTTCTTCACGATTGGCCTTTTGTACCCGACGGGCAAGCCCGTCCTGACAGTAATCACGGGCTGCATCACGAATCATGCGCTCTTCTGAGGTCAGTTGCTGGTCTAAAAAGAAAGGGTCTTGCCAAGAAAATTCGGTGCGAGTTGCCATGATTAAGTCTCAAGTTTAAATACGCCAGGTAAGTTGACTCCTTGGCTGAAGTTTTAATATATCGCCATTTATCAAAAATGTCGACATTTTTATGAAAAAGAAATATAAACTAAGTGTTAGTTTCTGGTTACTGTATGCGCGTGGAAGTGGGATTAATTTAGCGGCGGATTTAAAACCGCAAACCACCGTCAAGCTCAATTAATCGACCATTTATATAGTCATTTTCGATGATAAACATGGCTGTATTAGCCAGTTCGTTGCGTTCGCCTAAACGACCTGCAGGAATGGCTTTCTCAATGCGTTCAAGGGCTTCAGGTCTCATAGAGTCAGTCATGTCCGTACAGATAACGCCTGGAGCAATGCCTGCCGCACGAATACCAAAGCGCTTGAGTTCACCTGCCCAGGTGGTTACAAGGGCAGCAACACCAGCTTTGGTAGCAGCATAGTTGCTTTGGCCTATGTTGCCAGCCTTAGCAATGCTAGAGATGTTGATAATAACCCCACCATTGCCGGCCTTTGCCATGGCTATGGCGCCTTCACGGCCACACAAAAAGGTCCCCGTTAGGTTGACGTCGATGACAGACTGCCATTGGCTAAGGCTCATTTTACCCTGCACTTCGCCGTCTTTAAATTTGATCAACATGCCATCCCGCAATAGGCCTGCGTTATTAACTAACCCGTCTACACGGCCAAAATCTGTTAACACTTGCTCAAACAAGGCCTCAACTTTAGTTTCTTGAGTGATGTTACAGGCATAACCCTTACTTTTAGTGCCGCATGCGGATGCTGCTGCATCTACCGCAGCTTGGTCTAAGTCGACCAAGGCACATACACCACCCTTGCTAGTAATGGCTTGGGCGATGGCCAAACCTAAGCCACGTGCACCACCTGTAATAACAAACACCTTACCTTCAACATTCATTAAATCAGACCTTTTTATTGGAATAGCGTTGATAAATACTGGAAAAATCCAATCCACCATGGCCTTCTTCGCCGTGGCTCTTGAACAGTTCAGATGCTTTTTGGCCCAAAGGCACTGCAGAATCTGATGCTTTTGCAGCCGCTAAAGCTAAACCTAAATCTTTGTTCATTAGGTCTACCATAAACCCACCTTGGTAACCGTTGCTAGCTGGTGTGCCTTCCATTACACCAGGTACTGGGTTGTAAATTTCTAAGGCCCAGTTACGGCCAGAGCTTTTAACCATAATATCCGACAGCACCTTAGCATCTAGGCCATTTTCTACCCCCATACGTAGGGCTTCGGAAGTGCCTGCCATTAAAACACTTAACAGCATGTTGTTACACATCTTAGCCACTTGACCGGCTCCTGCGGGCCCCGCGTGGAAGATGTTTTTCCCCATGGCATTAAGAATAGGTTCGGCGCGTTTAAACGCCTCTTCTTCACCGCCTACAATAAAACTTAAAGTGCCAGCTTTTGCGCCTGCGGTACCACCTGACACAGGGGCATCTACAAATTTTATACCTAAGTCATTGGCGCAAAGCCCCACATCACGCGAAGTTTCAGCATCTATAGTACTAGAATCTATTACTAAGGAATCCTTAGGTAGTTGAGCTAACAGACCCCCACTACCATGTTCATCCCCTAAATAAAGGCCCGCTACGTGCTTGCCTGCAGGTAACATACTGATCACTACTTCAGCGTCAATTACAGCTTGGGCCGCTGAACTTGCAGCCTCACCACCTACCCTAACAAACGCATGCAATGCAGCTTCAACCAAGTCGAAAGCCACCACGTGATGCCCTGCGTTAACCAAGTTAGCGGCCATAGGGCCACCCATGTTGCCTAAACCTATAAATGCTATATTTGTCATGTTTGTTGTCCTGCCTTAGCTAAAAATGGGCGTCAGCCACATTCTTTGTTACAAAAAACTTTTCTATCCACGCGTCTGGTGTGCTTTCAACCGTGTCATAACGCCAACTTGGCCTACGGTCTTTGTCGATCAATAAGGCCCTCACACCTTCTTTAAACTCACCTAAGCGTGTGGCGTTGACTCCAACAATGTATTCATGGTGCAGCGCGTCAGTCACATTGGTAAAGTTGGCGCGAAACGCGTGGTAAAACAGGTGTAGGCTGGTGGGTGAACCATGGGCCATCGTCTGCAAGGCTTTATCTAGCCACTTATCTTGGCCTTTCAAGCTTGCCAAGCTAGCTACAATGCCAGCAAGGTCGTTTTGGCTTAGGGCAGATATTATGTTTTGACGATGGGCTGCTAGGTTAGAAGCTGGTGCGTCTGCACTCGCCTTAGTCTCTAGCCCTGCAATAAGTTGCTTGAGGTTGCTTAGAGTGTCTGCGCCAGACTGCTTAGGCATCTCAGTTAGGGCTTGCATTACTTGTGAGTAATCGCTGTCATCTACTAAGCCATCTAATAAGCCTAGCTGGCGTGCGTCTGTGCCATTTAGCATTGCGCCTGTTAAGCCCAAAAAAAGCCCTAGGTTGTCTGGCACCTGACGTAAGAAGTAACTAGCACCTACGTCTGGAAATAAACCAATGGTGATCTCTGGCATAGCCAAGCGGCTAGAATGGGTACCAATGCGCAAAGCAGCGCCTTGCAGCAGGCCCATGCCACCACCGATCACATAACCACTGCCCCATACCAATAATGGCGTAGAGAGCTTGTGCAGCATTAAATCCATTTCATATTCGTGGTTAAAGAAGATTTCGCCAACGTTTTGGCTGCCTTTAGCCATTTTATGATACAGCTGACGTACATCGCCACCTGCACAAAATGCCTTGATGCCTGAGCCTCGCATTATAATAGCGATCACATTTTCATCAGCTTCCCACAGAGGTACATGCGCCAATAATAGGTCTACCATGTCGCCATTTAGGGCGTTAAGAGCTTCTGGAGTGTTAAGTGTCAGTTCCACCACTTGCTGTCCAGCAATTGTTTTGTAGACCTTTACCAATAATGGTCCTTGGTATAATTCGGTAACCATTATGAGTTAGTCCATTGTGGCTTTCGTTTTTCTAAAAAGGCTTGCACACCCTCTTTTTGGTCATTGGTGTCAAAAAGGTTGATAAACTCATCTCTCTCATATCCCATGCCTGCAAACATTGGCTCTTTACGTGCATTTTGAATTAAGCGTTTGCACGCTGCAATGCTGGTAGGGCTTTGTCTTTCAGAATTTTGTGCCCATTCAATAGCCTTAGCTAAGGCATGGCCTGGCTCGGTTACATCTTCTACTAAACCGATGTCTAGTGCTTGTTGTGCACTGACTCTTTCGCCACATAGAATCATACGTTTAGCCCAGCCCTCACCCACCAACCATGCCAAGTTTTGAGTTCCACCAGCGCAAGGCAATAAGCCTACGGCAGCCTCTGGCAAGGCCATCTGAGCTTGGCTTTCAGCGATACGTAAATCACAGGCTAAGGCCACTTCTAAACCGCCTCCCATGGCATAACCGTTGATTGCCGCAATGCTTAAGCCCCTAAACTGACTTAGCACTTCAAAGGCTCGCCCGAAGGCGGTAGACATGTCTGCCGCAGTTTGTTTGTTACCATCGGCAAACAGCTTAAGGTCTGCACCCGCGCTGAAGAATTTATCGCCTTCGCCAGTGATCACTAAGCTGTAGATATTTTTATCAGCGTTAAACGTCTGTATCAATTCTGCCAAGGCGTCTAGGCTTAAACCTGTCCATGTATTTGCCGGTGGGTTTGACATGGTGATGACAGCTACGTGCCCTTCAATGGTATAAGGTATTGATGTATTCATGGTTAGGTCCTAAATTGGGTCCATAGCTGACTTAATAGCTAAGAAAAGCAGTTATAAAATAGCTTGGGAATCTTTAAGTAATATGCGCCTGGCAATAATCACTCGCATTATCTCATTGGTGCCTTCTAAAATGCGATGTACTCGGCTGTCTCGCAAGTAACGCTCCATAGGGTATTCTTTAATGTAACCGCTACCGCCAAAGCACTGCAGTGCTTCATCACACACCTGATAGCCAATGTCTGTGGCGAAGCGTTTGGCCATGGCGCAATAAGTGGTAGCGTCTGGGTGTTTGTTATCTAGTTTAAAAGCTGCCAAACGCACCATCTGACGGGCAGCTACAAGCTCGGTATTCATGTCGGCAAGCTTAAACTGTATGCCTTGAAAAGCCGCGATAGGCTTGCCAAACTGCTTTCTGTCATTCACAAAGGCCAAGGCCTCAGTTAGGGCTTGTTGCGCAGTACCTAAGCCTACGGTGGCAATATTGATACGACCGCCGTCTAAGCCTTGCATAGCAATGGTAAAGCCATCACCTTCATTACCTAATAGGTTTGTGGAAGGCACACGCACCTGATCAAAACTCACCATGCGTGTCGGTTGTGCGTTCCAACCCATTTTTTCTTCTCTGCGCCCAAAGCTAATGCCGGCACTGTCTGAATCCACTATAAACGCCGAAATACCTTTAGCACCAGGTTCACCGGTGCGGGCCATTACAACTAATACTTCTGTTTCGCCAGCACCAGAAATAAAGATTTTATTACCAGTAATGACATATTCATCGCCTATTTTTACCGCCTTGGTCGTCAGCGATGCCGCATCAGAACCTGCATTAGCTTCTGTAAGGCAATAGGACGCTAACCACTGGCCACTAGTGAGTTTTTCACCATAGTGTGCTTTTGCTGCTTCGGAGGCATTGGCTGACACCATCCATGTAGCCATGTTATGTATGGTCAACATGGCTGTGGTAGTGGTGCAGCCCATGGCTAGCTGTTCAAAAATAAGCGATGAGTCTAACCGAGACAAGCCCAAACCACCCATTTCTACGTCGCTGTATAACCCACAAAAACCTAACTCTCCTGCTTGTTTAAGCGTGGCTTTAGGGAAAATAGCTTCTGCGTCCCACAAGGCAGCATTGGGAGCTAGCTCGTTGGCGGAAAACTGTTGAGCCAGATCTATATAGGCAATTTGGTCTTCATTCAAATCAAAGTTCATGTTTATTCCTAGTTAAACTTATCCTGTACCCACGTCAACGCTAGGCACCTGGTGGTCGCTAAACAAGCTCTATAGCAACCGCAGTTGCTTCTCCACCACCGATACACAGTGCAGCCACACCACGTTTCAGACCTTTATTCTTTAACGCCGTCATCAAGGTAAGAATAATGCGAGAGCCGGTAGATCCAATAGGATGCCCCTGAGCACAAGCGCCGCCATATACATTCACCTTACTAGCATCTAATCCAAGCTCCTGGGTTGCTAGCATGGTTACCATGGCAAAGGCTTCGTTGATTTCAAACAGGTCTACATCGTCAACTTGCCAATCTAATTTGCTCAACAAGCCCTGAATCGCTCCAATAGGTGCAATGGTGAATTCATCAGGCTCGCGGGCAAAGCTTTGCACGCCAAGTATGCGAGCCATAGGGGTTAAGTTGTTTTGAGCCACTGCATCAGCACTAGCAAGTAAAAGGGCCGACGCGCCATCAGAAATTGAGCTAGCATTAGCAGCAGTGATTGTACCGTCCTTTTTAAAGGCTGGGCGTAAATGTGGAATTTTGTCGATACGGGCCTGACCAGGCTGTTCATCGATGGTCGCGGTAGTTGTGCCCCTTCGAGTGGTCATTTCTACGGCTTCAATTTCGTTTTCTAACACGCCATCCGCTATTGCTGCATTGGCCTTAGATAATGAATTGATAGCAAAGTCATCCATAGCCTCACGAGTTAAACCAAATTCATCGGCTGTGGCTTGAGCGAAGCTGCCCATCAGGCCGCCTTTATAGGCGTCTTCTAAGCCATCAAGAAACATATGGTCTAGCATTTGCCCATGGCCCATACGCAAACCTTGGCGCACTTTAGGCAATAAGTAAGGAGCGTTGGTCATGCTTTCCATGCCACCACATACCATAATGTCCGCAGAGCCCGCTTTTATAGCATTAAAGCCCATGATGGTGGTTTGCATGCCAGAACCACACATTTTGTTTACCGTAGTGCATGGTGTATTTTTTGCAAGCCCTGCGCCTAAGGCGGCTTGGCGAGCTGGCGCCTGACCTTGGCCTGCCGCTAATACGCAGCCCATATACACTTCGTTCACCTGTTCTGGTGCTATGTTTGCTCGTGTTAAAGCGCCCTTTATTGCCACCGAACCCAGCTGTGATGCGGTTTGACTTGCAAGGCTACCATCGAGGCCTCCCATTGGCGTGCGACTGCCACTGACGATGTAGACGTATTGACTCATTTGAAGGCTCCAATAAAAGCGAATTAAACAGAATAAACATTTTGCTTGACCTTTACGTCAACGTCAACCAAAATATGTAGCAATAGATTAATAACTAGGGCGCATTATCCATGTCACCCACCACATTCACAATTAGCGAATTGTCGAAAGAGTTTGTCATTACAACTCGCAGCATACGTTTCTACGAAGACCAAGGCCTGCTATCACCAAAGCGTGAAGGCCAGAAACGCATTTACTCTAACCACGACAGAACCTGGTTGAAGCTGATACTGCGTGGCAAGCGACTAGGTCTTACCCTGGCTGAAATCAGCCAAATTCTAGACCTTTACGACTCGTCCTCCACCAACAATGATCAGCAATTAATTGTTTTTATTGAAAAAATTAAAACTAGAAAAATGGCATTACAACAACAGATGGAAGACATCAAAGCACTAGAAGATGAACTAAATGCCGCGCAAGTGCGCTGTACTAACGCCCTTTCTAGCAATCAATCCTTGGAGACTCATGCATGATAAGCACTTACACCAGCCTCAATTTTGACCTAGGCGAAACCAATGACATGTTACGAGAGCAGGTTAATCAATTTGCTGCTGCTGAAATTGCTCCTTTAGCCCAGGCTACAGACCAAGATAATGAGTTCCCTAATGAGCTGTGGAAAAAAATGGGTGACATGGGTTTGTTAGGCATTACCTGTGATGAACAATATGGTGGTGCTGGCATGGGTTATTTGGCCCACAGTATCGCCATGGAAGAGATTAGTCGTGCTTCAGCAAGTATTGGTCTAAGCTATGGTGCCCACTCTAACCTTTGTGTCAACCAAATCCATCGCCATGGTACAGACCAACAAAAAGCCACATATTTGCCTAAATTAATTAGTGGTGACCATATTGGCGCCCTTGCCATGAGCGAACCTGGCGCTGGTTCAGACGTAGTAAGCATGCAGCTTAAAGCTGATTTAAAAGGCGATAAGTATGTACTAAATGGCAACAAAATGTGGATCACCAATGGCCCAGACGCCAACACCTACGTTATCTACGCAAAAACAGACATGTCAGCTGGCGCTAAAGGCATTACCGCATTTATTGTAGAGCGAGACTATGTAGGTTTTAGCCGTTCTCCAAAGCTAGATAAGCTAGGCATGCGTGGTTCCAATACCTGTGAATTAGTATTTATCGATTGTGAAGTGCCTGTAGAAAACATTCTTGGCCAGCTAAACGGCGGTGTACGAGTGCTAATGAGTGGCCTAGATTATGAGCGAGTTGTGCTTTCTGGCGGGCCGTTAGGCATTATGCAGGCTTGTATGGATATAGTCGTACCCTACGTGCATGACCGTAAACAGTTTGGTCAGGCCATTGGTGAGTTTCAGCTAGTGCAAGGCAAGTTAGCCGACATGTACACACAAATGAACGCGGCTAAAAGTTATGTTTATAATGTGGCAAAATCTTGTGACCGTGGTGAAACAACGCGTAAAGACTCTGCTGGCACTATTTTGTATTCTGCCGAACTAGCCACAAAAATGGCACTAGATGCTATTCAGCTTTTAGGTGGCACTGGCTACACTAACGAATGCCCTACAGGCAGGCTTTTACGTGATGCGAAGCTTTATGAAATTGGTGCTGGCACCTCAGAAATCCGCCGTATGTTAATAGGGCGCGAACTATTTAACGAGTCGCACTGATATGGCTACGTTATCTAGCAGCATTAACACCCAAAGTGACGAGTTTAAAGCTAAGTCTGACGCTATGCAGGTGTTGGTAGACGATCTACAGTGCCAAGTTGGAAAACTGCAACTAGGCGGCGGTGAAGCCTATCAAGCCAAGCATTTGGGTCGTGGAAAGATGCTACCGCGCCACCGAATAGATGCTCTGCTTGACCAAGGCTCGCCCTTTTTAGAAGTAGGCCAATTGGCTGCCCATGAAGTGTATGACGTGGCAGTGCCTAGTGCAGGTATTATTTGTGGTGTGGGTTTAGTGAACGGCCGTTATTGTATGGTTATCGCTAACGATGCAACTGTAAAAGGTGGCACCTACTTTCCGTTAACGGTAAAAAAACACTTGCGCGCGCAAGACATCGCCTTGCAAAACAATCTTCCATGCATTTACCTAGTAGATTCAGGTGGTGCAAACTTACCGCAACAAGATGAGGTGTTTCCAGACAAACTGCATTTTGGGCGTATTTTTTACAACCAAGCCACTATGTCTGCTCAAGGTATTCCCCAAATCGCTGTAGTTATGGGCTCTTGTACTGCTGGCGGTGCATATGTGCCCGCTATGGCAGATGAATCAATTATTGTAAACCAACAAGGCACTATATTTTTAGCTGGCCCACCGTTAGTGAAGGCAGCCACAGGTGAAGAAGTGAGTGCTGAAGAGCTGGGTGGCGCAGACACCCACTGCCGTGTATCAGGTGTGGCTGACCATTATGCGCAATCAGATGAGCACGCGTTATTGATAGCTCGTCAGTGCATTGCCAATTGCCCCAAAACCGCAGGCAATCCATTGCTGCGTAAACCCAGTGCACAGCCTCGTTACTCTTGCGATCAGATTTATGGCGTGGTGGGTACAGACCTGCGTAAGCCATTTGATGTGCGCGACGTGATAGCACGGATAGTGGACGACTCCCAGTTTGATGAATTTAAAGCTTTATATGGCACCACATTAGTGTGCGGCTTTGCTCACATTGATGGTTATCCTGTAGGCATCGTCGCCAATAATGGTGTTTTGTTCTCTGAATCAGCCCAAAAAGGTGCTCACTTTATAGAGCTGTGCTGTCAGCGACAAATTCCTTTGGTATTCTTGCAGAACATCACAGGTTTTATGGTAGGTAAAAAATACGAAGCCGAAGGCATCGCTAAACACGGTGCAAAAATGGTGATGGCAGTTGCTTGCGCTAAAGTACCTAAATTCACCGTTATTATTGGCGGCAGCTATGGTGCTGGCAACTATGGCATGTGTGGTCGTGCCTTTGAACCTAATTTTATGTGGATGTGGCCTAACGGTCGGATCTCTGTAATGGGAGGAGAACAGGCTGCCGGAGTTTTGACCCAAGTAAAACGAGATCAACTTACCGCTCGTGGTGAAACCTTTAGTGATGCAGATGAACTAGCGATGCGTGAGCCAGTGCTTAACCAATATGAACGCCAGGGACACCCATATTACGCCAGTGCGCGTTTATGGGATGATGGCATTATTGATCCAAAGGACACCCGTGCAGTACTCAGCTTTGCTCTGGCTACTGCCCTCAATAAACCCGCCCAAGAAACGCGCTTTGGCGTGTTCCGCATGTAACTTAAGGTGTCAACATGAACCCATCACCACAGTGGTTAACATCTGAACTGAGCCAGTCTGGTATCGCTACTATCACTCTCAACAGGCCAGATAAACACAATGCATTTGATGACCAGCTAATTGAGCTGTTTATCGTACAATTACAAAGCTTGGCAATCGATGCAAGGGTTCGAGGGCTAATCCTTACCGGCACCGGTAAGAGTTTTTCAGCAGGTGCAGATTTAGCTTGGATGCAGCGCATGGCAGAATACGACGAAGCCACTAATATAGCAGACGCTGAGCAATTGGCTCTGTTGATGCAACTGTTAGATAGTTTCCCTAAACCTACCCTAGCCCTTGTTAATGGTGCAGCTTTTGGCGGCGCCGTGGGACTCATCGCCTGCTGTGATAGTGTAATTAGTGCCAACAGTGCGTCTTTTTGCTTTAGTGAAGTACGCATTGGACTCATCCCTGCCGTCATCAGTCCATTCGTAATCAACAAAATGGGTATGTCATGGGGCCGTCACCTCATGACCAGCGCCATAGTATTTACCGCAAATCAGGCCCACACATACGGTTTAGTGCATCAAGTAGTTGCACTAAACGACCTACACAGCGCTAGAGAGCAATGGGTTTCAGTGACATTGGGCAATAGCCCAGACGCAGTCACACACATCAAACAGCTACTGCAAGTGCTTAACACCCACTCACCGATTGCAAAGGATAACTTAACAAAAACTACAGCGCGCACCACCAAAGCCATCGCTAATAGTCGTGTGAGCCTGAGCGGCCAAGCCGGCTTAAAGGCTTTTTTAACTAAATCCCAAGCCCCATGGAAACAGTGAAGCCTATGTTGAAGTCTGTATTGATCGCCAATCGTGGGGAAATAGCCTGCCGCATAATGCGCAGTGCCAAAGCAATGGGTATGCGTACCATAGCCGTTTATTCAGACGCTGATGCCAACGCCCTCCATGTACAAGAAGCTGATGAAGCCTGGCACATTGGCCCTGCAACGGCGGCGGACAGTTATTTGAGAGGCGACAAAATATTGGCCATTGCTACTCAAACTAGAGCTGACAGTATTCACCCAGGGTATGGCTTTTTGTCAGAGAATGCAGACTTTGTTGCAGCATGTCAGGCTCATAACATTGTATTTATTGGCCCAGATGTACCCGCCATCGAACAAATGGGCAGTAAGAGCGCCGCAAAAATTATTATGACTGAAGCTGGTATCCCTCTTGTGCCTGGCTACCATGGCGCTAACCAAGAAGATGAGGTGCTGCAACGTGAAGCTGATCAGATGGGTTACCCTTTGCTGATAAAGGCAGTGGCTGGCGGCGGTGGCAAAGGCATGCGTGTGGTTAATAACAGTTCAGAGTTCCTCACCCACTTAGCCGGTGCAAGGCGTGAAGGTTTAGCTAGCTTTGGTAATAGTGATGTATTAATAGAAAAATACCTTATCGCCCCACGCCACGTAGAAATTCAAGTCTTTTGTGACCGTCATAGTAATGGCATTTATCTTGGTGACCGGGACTGCTCGGCACAACGCCGGCACCAAAAAGTAATTGAAGAAGCGCCCGCACCTGGCCTATCTGATGACTTGCGTCAAAAAATGGGCACCACAGCTGTGGAAGCTGCCCAAGCCATCCAATATGTGGGCGCAGGCACTGTTGAGTTCCTACTAGACAGTGATGGCTGTTATTATTTTATGGAGATGAATACTCGTTTACAGGTTGAGCATCCTGTGACCGAAATGGTGACCGGAGTCGATTTAGTCACGTGGCAGCTTAAGGTGGCTGCAGGAGAGCATTTACCACTGTCTCAAGACCAAGTGTGCCTCTATGGGCACTCCTTTGAAGCCCGCATCTATGCTGAAGATCCAACCCAAGATTTTCAGCCTTCTACAGGCCGTATAGTGCATCTGCGCACTCCCACAACAGATGACTCTATCCGTATAGATACTGGCGTAGGTGAAGGCGATGAAATTAGCCCGTTTTATGACCCCATGATTGCCAAGTTGATCGTTTGGGCTCCAAGCCGTGCGCAGGCCTTAGCCAAACTAGACCTTGCGCTGCAGGACTATCATTTAGAAGGTATTCATACCAACATCGATTTTTTGCGACGCCTCGCGACATTAGATGAGTTTGCCGATGCGATTTTACATACGGGCCTTATCGAGCAACACCAAGACTACCTTATGGCACCTTCTTTGCAAGACGAGAATATAATTCTAGCCATGGCAGGGTTTGTCTTTGGCCAACAGGCCCAAAACCAATATGGCGAATTGACAGGGCTTAGGCTTAATCAGTTGAGTCTAAATTACTCTTGGACCTTGGAGGTTGAGTACTTAAATGACACCATTGTGATACCGACGAACATTGAAGGTGAGCTGAACACAGATTATTTGATATTACAGCACGCGGGTGGCCAACATAAGGCTGGCTATTGTTTAAACGGTGATAGACTGTGCTTATTTACCCCCCAGGGTAAGGCTGTAGTGACCGTTAAAACGCCTAGAATTGATGATTTTGTGGCTAACAATAAATCCAATACTGGAGGCATTAAGGCTCCTATGAATGGCAGCCTCATTGCTTGTTTTGTAACCAATGGGCAACAGGTTTTAGATGGAGAAGCTTTGATGGTAGTAGAAGCCATGAAAATGGAACATACCATCACAGCGCCCAATGCAGGCCTAGTTGGTGAAATCTATTTTAAAGTCGGCGACTTAGTGGACGCCGATTCTCAGCTTTTAGAACTCATTAACGAGGACGCATAAGCATGACGTTTAAAGCTGCAAGACCCATAACAAAACAGGTAAAAGTTGTGGAAGTAGGTCCCCGTGATGGTTTACAAAATGAATCAGGCCCGATGCTTGGTGCTGCAATAAAATCCACCCTCATTAATCAACTAGCAGCAGCCGGCCTTACCCATATTGAAGCAGCTGCATTTGTGCACCCTAGGTGGGTGCCACAAATGGCCAATAGTGCTGAAGTGATGCAACTTATAACACGTCATAACCACGTCTCCTATAGTGCCCTCACACCCAACATGCAAGGGTTAGAGCGAGCCTTAGAAGCCGGCGTTGATGAAGTTGCCGTATTTGGTGCCGCAAGCGAAAGTTTCAGCCAGCAAAATACTAACTGCTCCATTGCAGAGGCGCTAACACGCTTTGAACCCGTGGCTAAAGCGGCCCTAGACGCTGGCATAAAAGTACGAGGCTACGTATCCGTGGTGGTAGACTGCCCCTATGAGGGAGTGGTTTCACCAAGTGCAGTTGCACAGGTTGCCGAGCAATTAATACAAATGGGCTGTTACGAGGTATCCCTAGGCGATACCATCGGTTCGGCCACACCAGCACGGATGTTGGACATGCTTAACGCTGTTAGTCAAAATATCCCAGTATCTCAACTTGCAGGCCATTGCCACAATACCTATGGTCAAGCCTTGGCTAACGTATTGTGTATGCTTGAAGCAGGTGTAACCACGTTTGATAGTTCTGTAGCTGGTTTAGGAGGCTGCCCTTACGCCAAAGGCGCCAGTGGTAATTTAGCCACAGAAGACTTGGTGTATATGCTGCATGGTTTAGGCATACATACTGGTATTCAACTAGATAGATTAGCCCGTGTTGGCCAATCTATTAGCGACTTATTGGGCCGCCCTAACGGTTCACATGTGGGCCAGGCAATGACGTTTTAATCTGGTCGATTTTAATCAAGTTAATGTTGCGTTTATTGATTTAAATTGGCAGCTAATTTAACATTGTGCACCCTCAGTTTTATACTTAAAGGATCAGTATGACGCAGCCTTTGTGGCAACCTAGCCAAAGCCGTATTGAACAGACTAACCTATGGCATTTTATACAATCTGTTAATGCCTCGCATCACCTTAATATTACTGATTATCATCAATTACACCAGTGGAGCATTGATCATAGCGATCTGTTTTGGGACCAAATTTGGCACCAGTGTGGCATTCAATCAAGCCACAAAGGCAGTGTGATTATTGAACATGACAACAAGATGCCTGGCGCCAAATGGTATCCAGAAGCCAAGTTAAATTTTGCAGCAAACCTCCTTAAATTTCGTCATGACTCTACCGCTCTTATTTTTTGTGGTGAAGACGGTGCACGTGAAGAAATTAGTTATGCCCTGCTGTATCAGAGAGTGGCGGCGCTGGTAGGTGGTTTAAAGAAGTATGACATTAAACCTGGTGACCGTATTGCAGGGTTTATGCCTAATGTCATCGACTCCATAGTAGCGATGTTAGCCACAGCTAGTTTAGGTGCGGTATGGAGTTCATGCTCACCTGATTTTGGCATTAATGGTGTACTGGATCGTTTTGGCCAGATAGAACCTCGCCTACTGTTTACTACGGATGGCTATTACTACAACGGTAAAACATTAAACTCACTAGAACGAGTGGCAGGTATCGCTGCTTCACTACCATCCATTGAGACTATTGTAGTGTGTGACCACGTCACTCAAGCAGCAGACTTAAGCCTGCTACATAATGCTGTACCAAACAAAGCCATACACCTTAAAGACTTTATCGATGTGAATGCTACAGAGATTGAGTTTGTAGATTGTAGTTTTGATGATCCTCTATACATTATGTATTCATCGGGTACTACAGGCGTGCCTAAGTGTATAGTTCATGGCATTGGCGGCACCTTGTTACAGCACAACAAAGAGCACTTTTTACATACAGACGTGAGCCCCGTGGATGTAATGTTTTACTACACTACATGTGGCTGGATGATGTGGAATTGGCTAGTGAGCGGTCTATCCTTAGGCTGCACAGTATTGCTCTATGATGGGTCTCCTTTTAAGACGCCCAGTATTCTTATGGACATGGCAGAAAGAGAAAAGGTCACCATTTTTGGTACTAGCGCAAAATACATTGCTGCCATTGAAAAGGCGGGAGTTAAGCCTGCTCAAAGCCATAACTTACAGCACCTAAAAAGCATTCTTTCCACGGGTTCTCCCCTGTCCCATGAAAGTTTCGATTACGTTTACCGAGAGGTTAAGCGGGATGTATTGCTTGCCTCTATTTCCGGTGGCACAGACATTGCTTCTTGCTTCGCTTTAGGCTGCCCTATTCTTCCTGTTTATCGCGGCGAACTTCAATGTCGTGGCTTAGCAATGGCGGTAGATATATTTGACGATGAGGGAAAATCCTTGCGCCAGACCAAGGGTGAGTTAGTGTGCAGTGCGCCGTTTCCTTCCATGCCTATCTATTTTTGGCAAGATCATGATGGTAAAAAATACCATGATGCCTACTTTGACCAATTTACCAATGTCTGGGCCCATGGCGATTATGGTGAAATAACTCAACACGGTGGTGTCATTATCCATGGTCGATCCGATGCAGTGTTGAATCCTGGTGGTGTGCGTATTGGCACAGCGGAAATCTATCGCCAAGTAGAAATCATTGAAGATGTATTAGAGAGCATTGTTGTTGGTCAAAACTGGCAGCATGACGTGCGCGTTATTTTATTTGTTGTTTTACGGCCAGGACGGGTACTAAACGAGGCTTTAATCCGCACCATTAAGCAGCAAGTGCGCGCCAATACAACACCACGCCACGTACCTGAAAAAATAATACAAGTCAGCGCTATTCCACGCACCATCAGCGGTAAGATTGTGGAACTTGCCGTACGTAAAGTCATTCATGGTGAAGAGGTTACAAACAAAGATGCTTTGGCTAATCCTGAGGCATTAGACTTATTTGTTAACCTTTCTGCCCTTTCGAGTTAATCATATTCCATGCTAAGTAAATTATCGTTATTACTTGGAAATAGCTCATCTAGAAACTGGAAAATAGAAGATTTTTCAGGTATTGACCAATTACATCTGGGGGGCATTCCTGCAACGCTTGCACTGCTTGATTGGCTACCTAGCAGTGCTAAGGACGGCTTAGATATAGGTTGTGGCCTAGGTGGCACTAGCCGGCTATTGTCCGCTACACGCGATTGCAATATGTTAGGGTTAGATCTTAATCACCAATACATTGAAGCGGCGATGCTGCTCAATAAAAACATTCACCCCGAACCAAGCTGCCAGTTTGTAGTGGGCAACAGCCTAAATCTACCTTTCCCAAAGCACAGTTTCGACTTTGTGATCAGCCAACACGCCTCCATGAACATTGATCAAAAAGAAACCTTACTGAAAGGCTTATACAGAGTACTTAGGCCCCAAGGCCACCTATTAATTCATGAAATCATGTTACAACAACAAGCCACTGAGAGTAACGTGCTTTATCCTACACCTTGGGCCCACGAAAAGAATGACAGCCACTTGTGCCATTGGCATACATTTAAGGATTTAGCGTTAGCTATAGGATTCAAAGTGGACAATTTTGAGGATAATACAGAGGCTGCACTGACTTGGATACGTCAAACCCGTCAGCAGAAGCTAAAACCGCCATTTACACCACCCTTAGCATTGGGACCCAGTGCAGCAGTTATGAGCACCAACGTATTGAGCAATATAGAAGCAGGCTATTTAACGGTCGTAAGTGCCCGTTTATGCAAACCATAGACGGTGCTAGCTAAGCAGCCTCTTTAATGCGCCAGTGATTAACCAGGTTAGCCAGCAGCATAATGACACCTCCAAAAATCACCGACACTTCGACAGGTTCGCCATAGAGCAACATCCCTATAGTGGCAATAATTGGTAAGCGTAAAAAATCTAGAGTAATTACCACACTTACGTCCGCCAGTTGCATAGCCCTAAACATACAATAATGTGCAGACAAGCCAGTTAACGCCACAGCCATGACCCAAGGCCACATCCATGGTTCTGGCATAGTCCAATCAGCGCCAGCCATCAGTGCACCTAAAGGCAACTGAATTAAGGTCATGTAAAACACGAGGGTAAGCGGATGTTCAGTGGTGAGCAGCGACTTGCTTAGAATAAAGGTAATAGCGAAACACAGTGATGCAATTATCATCACTAGGCCGCCAACATCTAGAATTTGGATACCTGGCTTCACAATCACCACTACACCTATCAAACCTAGTGTGACAGAAGCAAACTTGCGTCGAGTGATAACTTCGCCAAGGAATATAGCGGCTATAATTAACACCCATAAGGGCACTGTAAATTCTATTGCAAAAACTTCCGCCAAGGGCAGCAAACCGATACCCACAAGCCAACTAAACTGGCCAATAAAGTGAAACAAGTTACGCCAAAAATGAGTTTTAGTGCGCTGGCTAAACATTAGCGTAGGCCGTTTGATAACATTCATAATGATCACCAGAAGCACAAAGCCGACCATGCTACGAATGGCTAGTAATTCAAACTTATCAATCTGACCATCTAACTCACGGGCAGCGATGGCCATGAGGCAAAATGAGGCGATAGCGCCCAACATCCACAAAACAGTGCGCATGGTCGTTTCCTATAAGTGGCGGTAGGAAGATTTAGGTAGTTCTGGATTCACTAACCCAGTGCCGGCATCCATGGCTACCAAAATGTGCCATCCTGTGGCTATTGCACCCCAAAAAAGGCCAACCACAACACCTGCATCCATTATCGGCCGCCAAGGCTGAGGTAGATTTACAGCAATGGTCACAAATAATAACACCATGATAAGAATGCTGTAGGAGACAATGATACGTTTCTTCGAGGCATAGATGAAACCCATAGCATATAGCGGCGCAAGAGCCACTAACCAAAACTTTGGATTTTGTTGCAGCCATATTAAACGGGCAGCAACACGGGGCGAAAATGCTTTTTGGAAACCGTTATAACCTTCAGAATAAGCCATAAAAATAACCCACGTCAGCAAAGCCAACCAATGCCAAATATCTGCAGGGTAAAGGAAGAATTCTAACGCAATGGTAGACAGGCGCACTACAGAAGCCATCAGCAAGCCTATGACACCAATACTGCCCCAAATGAATCCAATACGACCTAACATGAACAATTAACCTAAACCCAAAAAAGAGGCAGCATTCTAACACACAGGTCTTTCCTGTGCGCCTAAGGAGGGCCATAATACCAGCTTGAATATTAGCTAGACTCATTCCTATGCGCCGTCGACCACGCCCTATCCGTAACATCGATCACTCAATTCCCTCGCCTTGTATTAAAGTCTGTCAATTTCATACCGACCACCTAGTTTGTAAAGGTTGTTACCGCAGCCAAGATGAAGTGAGGAACTGGATGATTATGAGTAAAGAGGACAAACTAGCAAGTCTTGCCCAAGTGAAGCTTAGGCAAGCCAAAGCTCAAGGTTTGGATTAGGCCGATAAAAAACGTTTCTTGCGACGATATGGAAATACGTCTTTAACCTGGCCATCTTCAATAGCCCTCTGTAGCGACTGCCAATAGTCGGCATCAAAAATATCGCTATGTATTTGACGAAATATTTTGGCAATACGAGGCCTGCCAGCTAAAAACACATGAAACTCCTCTGGGAACACATCATATGGCCCTACAGAATACCATGGCTCGCTAGCGAGCTCTTGTTCGGGGTACATAGGTTCTGGAATTTTGCGAAAATTACACTCCGTTAAATAACAAATCTCATCGTAGTCGTAAAACACCACACGGCCATGACGAGTGACACCAAAATTCTTAAACAACATATCCCCAGGGAAAATATTTGCTGCGGCGAGTTGTTTTATAGCATTACCATATTCATCAATAACGTCATATAACTGATCATCACTTGCCGTATCAATATAGATATTCAGCGGTATCATGCGGCGTTCAACGTAGAGTTGCTCAATCACCACGTATTCATCCACAATTTGAATCATGCTTGGCGCTACAGCGAACAGCTCGTCAATTAACTCTTGAGAAAAACGGTGTTTGGCAAATGCAAAGTGCTTAAATTCTTGGGTATCAGCCATGCGCCCTACCCGGTCATGAACTTTTACCAAGCGGTACTTTTCTTTCACCACAGCCTTAGTCATGGCCTTTGGTGGAGCGAACTTATCTTTAATGATTTTAAACACAATATCTAACGAAGGCAGGGTAAATACACTCATCACCATGCCTTTGATACCAGGGGCAATAATAAACTGATCCTCAGATTCGTCCATATGCTGAAGATAGTCACGCATAAATACAGACTTACCGTGTTTAAAAAAACCTATATTTGTATAAATTTCTGCCAAAGGTTTAGCAGGCAATATTTGCTGCAAAAAGCCTACAAACTCTGCTGGTACTGGGGCTTTCACCATAAAATATGAACGGGTAAAACTAAAGATGATGCTCACGTCATCAGAATCTGTGATTAACGTATCTGTATAAATACCATGATTTTCATCGTTCAACAAAGGGACCACAAAAGGTTGACGATGATCTGGGTTTACCAACTGCCCTACCAAATAGGCACCTTTATTTCTGTAAAATACAGACTTTAATATCTGTATCCGCGTATCTGCACTAATAGCCATACGGAAATCAGTGTTTTCTTTGATATTACGAACTAGATTAACAACATCTAAGCGTTTGTTAACATAAGGTATGTCAAAGCAATAGTCATCTAGAATTTGACTTACCATGCTTGTAACACCCTTATTAGCATCATATTCACAGTACATATCTTGCGCTAATACTTTAGGTGCTGCATCAGTAGAACTAAACAAAAACATACGTTGTTCACGTAAAGCGCGATGACGAAAGGTGCGGCAAAATATAGAGTTATAAAAGGTTTCAGCCATCTCTGGGTCTGTGCGCTGGGGCATCAGCTGTTCAAATTTAGCTTTAACAACTACCCAATCCCGTGCTTTTTCTTGGCCAATATTTTCGTCACTTCTATATTGATCTAGCCTTTTGGTTACTTCGTTAACCATTTCGCCATATAGGTCAATTCTCTGCATACCGCTTGCTTGAACCTCTTGCCATAAGGCCTTCTCAAAACGCCGTTTCGCACCAGATGAAATTTCTTCAAATTGAACTCTATACTCGGTAAAACCGATATCCATAATTTGAGCAATTTGACCTGCTTGTTTGCTATTTAACGGCATGACAGTCCTCTATAATTCAGATTGAAGGCGTTGATATTTAGCAACAATCTTATCTAAGACACGAGCTACGGCAATAAAACCAAAGGTGCCTGTGACAAAACTCACGGCACCAAACCCGCGGCTGCAGTCCATTTTAGCACCTGCCACATTAGCGCTCTTAGCCCAGTCTACACTTCCGTCGGGTTGCGGGTAATGCAGCTGTTCTGTTGAACACACACACTCAATACGAAACCGGCTTTTAAGATTTTTACTAAAGCCGTATTGGTTGCGTAACACGGACCTTAATTTGGCGGCTAATGGATCCACCCTAGTCATGGCTAGATCAACAATTTTAACTTGCCTAGGATCTCGTTGGCCACCTGCCCCACCAATAGTGATAATAGGTAAGCGGTGGTGTTTACACCAAGACACCATCATAGCTTTGGCCTTGATTGAATCGCAGGCATCAATGACGTAGTCGTAGCCTCTGTCTAAACACGCTTCAAGGTTATTTTCACCAACAAACTCTTCGATCAAATTGACTTTACAATGAGGGTTAATGTCCTTAATTCGCTCAGCCATTACCTTAATTTTAACTTGGTCAACTGTGGAGAGTAATGCCACCAATTGACGATTAATGTTGGATTCGGCCACATCATCCATATCAATCAAGGTGATCTCGCCTACACCAGAACGAGCAAGGGCCTCAGCCACCCATGTGCCCACGCCACCAATGCCCACAACACAAATATGTGACTTACGAATCGCAGTGTAACTGTCAACACCATATAATCTTTCGACGCCGTCGAAACCTTGTTGTTCTTGAGTCATTAATTAAATTGCATGTCTGTGAAACTTAGAGGTATTGTACCTGCTTGTAGCGGTATACAAGTGAATTTTGAAGATATTTAGACAATAAACTTAAGGCCTATTTTGAGCTACCAAATTCCACAGTTAGATGGCAAGGACCTAGAACTGACTCTTGCAATAAAGAATAGCCACTTCATCGCCAATTTGCGCCATACGGTTGGTCGAGACGAAGGTGATGTTCATTTAAAGGATATGCGCAAAAAATACCCCGATGCCAGCCACCATTGTTGGGCTGTAGTAGCAGCAGCGCCTGAAAATAGCACCTTTTGGGGTTTAAGTGATGCTGGAGAACCTTCTGGAACCGCTGGAAAACCTATGCTACAAGTACTAAGCCATTGTGGTATTGGTGAAGTGAGTGTGGTGGTCTGCCGTTATTTTGGAGGCACTAAGCTTGGTGCTGGCGGGTTAGTAAAAGCCTATTCTGAGGCCGTAAAGCTTGTCGTAGAAGCTTGCCCTCGGAAGATCAAACGTCAACTTAGCCACATTAAGTTAACTTGTCCCTATGACCTTAGCGGTCGCATCGAGCATTTATGCCAAAAACACGAGGCACTTATTGATGAGCGAATATACACCGACGACCTCACCCTAGCCTTGGTCATACCCATCGAAAATGTTTCAGCCTTAAAAAAAGATCTTGGCCCCATGCCTCTCGCAAATATCCTGCCAACACAAGACAAATAATTTGCTATTAAACTTAGTTTAGAGACGGCAGTTACTGTTTCTTAACAAACTTGGACTTTAGCTTCATAGCCCCAACACCTGAGATTTTGCAATCGATGTCGTGATCTCCATCTACAAGGCGAATACCCTTCACCTTTGTACCTACCTTAACCACTAAAGAAGAGCCTTTAACTTTAAGGTCTTTGATCACAGTAACTGTGTCGCCATTCTGCAAAAGGTTACCGTTACTGTCACGAATTTCTTTGCTATCTGTATCATCGTCAGAACCATCCATCGACCATTCATTGGCGCATTCTGGACATACGTATTGAGCACCATCTTGGTAGCTGTATTCGGAACTACATTTTGGACAGTTAGGTAAGGCAGACATATTAATATCTCAGAAAATATGAAGGAAATGACGAAGTGAGTCAAACATGACAACAATAGTCCAATTCTACAAACGCCCTTTAAGCAGTTTGTAATGCCTAAATTGTAATGCCCCCATGGCAGCAGTGTACATGGCAATCACAAACGTCACTCTTATACCCATTGGATCAATAATAACTGCCCCGGCACTTATTAGTATGACAGTGAGCAAGGTCCAACCGTAGCTGCCTAGAACAAAGAAAAATACCTCATGGGGTTGAATTTTCTCACGCAAGGATGCAACTAAAAGCAGCATGCCATTAACCACTAAAATAATGCCAATGGAGTGCATCAACATGGTTTTTTCAGTGCCTAGTAGCAGATTAACTGCATCAGTTTTAAGTAACATCACTAAACCGAATAGTAAAAAAGACGCACTGTTAATGCGTAACAACAGATTTAAACTCATACTAACCTCGTAAACGTCTAACTTTAAAATTACGGCCTTTAAGCTTGCCTTCACTCAACTTATTGAACGCAGTGTTACCATATGCTTGCGCCACGGCCACATAGGCCCATTGGTCACCCACCTGTATGCGGCCTATTTCCGAACCTGGAATACCATCAGCCCCCGTTAACGCCCCAACAATATCTCCTGCTCTTACCTTTTGTTTTTTGCCGCCACCAATTTGAATGGTCACCATTGATGGGGAAAACGCAGGTTGGCGTAACAAGGATATGGGTGGTAAGTCGTCGCGCTCAAGCTTTTGTTTTAAGTAATCTTCTAACAAACCCACTTTGTGGTTTTCTTTTTGTGTATGTAAAGTGCAGGCAATACCTTGAGCACCAGCACGACCTGTCCGGCCAATACGATGTGTATGCACTTCTAACTCGCGAGCAATTTGATAATTAATCACCAAATCTAGGGCTTCAATGTCCAAACCACGGGCTGCAACATCCGTAGCCACCAAGACAGAGGCACTACGGTTAGCGAAACGCACCAAGGTTTGATCCCGTTGTTTCTGCTCTAAATCACCATGTAAGGCCAAGGCTTCATAACCTGCCGTACGCAACTCATTGGCCACTTGGTCAGTTTCAATCTTGGTATTACAAAAAATGAGCGTAGTCTCAGGTTGATGAGCTTGTAACAACAAACGCACTGCATCTATGCGTGCGTCATCACTTTCTACCTGATAAAGGGTTTGTGCGATGCTTTGTTTACTGTGGCTATCCTGTACTTCCACAGTGACTGGCGACTGCATAATTCGTTGTGCAGTCTTTTCAATCTTGGGAGGGTAGGTAGCGCTAAACAACATCGTTTGCCGTTGTTTAGGCATGTAGCTAATAATGTCATCTAAAGCCTGCTGAAAACCCATATCCAACATTCTATCAGCTTCATCTAAAACCAGAGTCGTGAGGTCATCAAGATTAAGGTTAGCTTTACGTAGGTGCTCTTCTACACGACCTGGCGTGCCCACAATAATGTGTGCGCCATGCTCCAAAGAGCCTACCTGCGGCCCAAAGGCCATGCCACCACATAGAGTAAGCACCTTAATGTTATGTATGCCACGGGCAAGTTTACGTATTTCTACCGCCACCTGATCCGCCAACTCTCGGGTTGGGCATAACACCAAGGTTTGTACCCGAAAACGTTTTACGTCAAGTTTATTGAGCAAACCTAAAGCAAAGGTAGCTGTTTTACCAGAGCCAGTTTTGGCCTTAGCAATGACATCTTTATTAGCCAGAATAGGTGGCAAAGCTTGCGCCTGAATCGGCGTCATTTCTGAGTAACCTAAGCTTGCAAGGTTATCTACTAAGGCCAAATTTAAGTCTAAACTGGCAAAATCATATTGTGACAAAGGATTTCTCGTATGTTGTTTTCGGAGCAAGGCAGCAGGATAGAGTGCTAAAAGCACAGACTACATCAACCACAGGAATATCAAACCAAACGACTTCGCTGATCAGAGTATTCATATCAGAATTGGCAATGGTATAAGTAATAGTTAGGCCACTCATTCTAACAGAATAATGCGCTGTTAGTTGCTTATCATCTCTTCTAACAACTGCTTACGCTGATCCACTTGATCACCCTGTAAGACAAAACCACAGATCCTACCCTCATTGCTTTTAAACCGAGCGATCATGCCCTTTTCACTTTGCTCCAACAGCCATTGACCATGATGGCCTTGTTGTGGTGGTAATAAGGTAATTGGACAAACTGGAGTCTTAACCACCACGGTCATTGGTGGATAACTAACCTCGGTAAAGGTGCCAGTAAGTGTCTGTGATAAGGCCTGGATACCCCAATAAATAGGAGCAATATAAGGTTGCAACTGACCATCAAACTCAACACAGTCACCCAAAGCATAAACATGAGGGATGTTGGTCATTAAACGAGTATCAGTTTTGATGCCCACACCACAGGTAATGCCACTGTTGATGGCAAGCTTGGTGCGCGCTTGTAAGCCCACAGCAGAGACAATAACGTCCACTTCTAACACATCTTCGCTTTTCAAAGTTACTGCATAGCCAGCCCGTGGGTTTGTTGGGTCAATATAATTGATGGATTTAACCGTATTATCCAACCACCAGTTCACGCCGATAGCAGACAATGAAGCCTGTAATTTTCGACCCACAGCTTCTGGCAACAAACGATCCATAGGCCAAGCGGTAAGCCCCACCACATTCACTTGTTTACCCACCGCGGCTAAATCGTTAGCAAATTCGCAACCAATCAAGCCATTACCAATCAAAAGTACGCGCTCCTTACCTTCTAGTAAGTTTCTATAGCGACGATAGTCTTGTAAGCTGTTAACACTGACAACATCTGCGCTAGCGTCACCTTCAAAGGGTATCTTAATCGCTTGCGCTCCCTGAGCTAAAACAAGCTGGCCGTATGGCTGCTGACCTATGTCAGTGAACAGCTGTTTAGACTGGGTGTCTACGCGCTCAACAGTGCAATGGGTCATGATACGGATGTTCAAACGATGCGCCCGATCTAGTGGTAGTTCTATGACCAAATTTTCAGCTGTTTGCTGCATTGTTAAACCCGTGGATAAAGCAGGCTTTGAGTAGTGCTTACCCGCATCTTGGGTTAATACGACGACGTCTACCTGGCCATCAAGCTTTCGAATGGCTTCTGCGAGGTTATAACCGGCATAGCCTGAACCTACAATGACAATAGGACCTTGAGGTTTATCTAAAGCTGACAATACTGACGCTGCAGCGGTTGTATTTTCACCTGATTGAATTGGCTCTGCTGGCATCTCAATCATTTCAAAATCTTCTTTGCCTACAAGGCAGTCTGGGCACAACCAATCATCAGGCACATCGTCCCAGCGAGTTCCAGGTTCTATACCATCATGGGGCCAGCCTAAGGCTTCGTCATAGATAAAACCACAAATAATACAAAGCCATTTTTTATAAGGCACAGATTGATTAGCAGAAGACATGCATAATTCTCTAGGGTGTTAAACGAATTGCTATATTTTTAGTACGGACGTAATTATACAAAGCTTCTTGACCTTTTTCACGCCCAAAACCCGATTTTCCTACCCCACCAAAAGGAGTACTGATGCCACCCGCAAACCATTCATTGACAAATACTTGGCCAGCAACTAACGCACGACTAGTGCGCAAAGCTAAACTTAAATCCTGAGTAAATACGCCTGCCACCAAACCAAATTCAGTACCATTGGCTATGTCATAGGCTTCTTGTTCACTGTTAAATTTCATTAATACTAAAACAGGACCAAATACTTCTTGTTGAGCTATTTCTGTATTTGCTTCTGCTTCTATAATTGTTGGTGGCATAAAATAACCTGCCCTAGGCAAAGCTGTGCCACCCAACAAGCAATTAGCACCCTGATCTTGGGCTCGCAAGCACATGGCTTCAATTTTATCGAGCTGCACCTTGGTTAATATGGGCGTGACATCAGCTTCACCCATACCAGACCCCACAGACTTAGTAGAAAAACAGGAAATTAAACGCTGTTTAACCTCTTCATAGATATCCTCATGCACAATAAGACGAGACATGGCAGAACACACCTGTCCTGAGTTGAAGAGGTTGCCTGCTTCGGCGCTAGCAATCACCTGGTCTAAATTAGCATCAGCAAAAACAACTCCGGCGGACTTACCACCCAACTCCATGACGCAAGGCACTACATGCTCTATAGCAGCGTTCATTATAGATTGCCCCGTGGCTACAGAACCTGTAAACACTATCTGATCAATATCTCCGTGGGCCACTAACGCTGCCCCTGTGTCGTGGCCATAACCACATAAGATATTCACCGCTCCTGCTGGCACTTTAGCGTTTACCATCGCCTCAGCTAACAAAGCCACCGCTAATGGTGTTAACTCAGGCGACTTGATTACCACACAATTGCCAGCTGCTAAAGCAGGCGCTAACGATCGAGCTACTAAGGAAACAGGGAAGTTCCACGGAATAATCTGAGCTGAAACCCCGAACGGTTCGTATTCGGTAAAGTCCACTAATCCATCACCCAGAGGAATAGATTGACCTTCAATCTTATCCGCCATGCCGGCATAGTACTCAAAGTATCGTGCAGCCTCCTCAAACTCACCCTCAGCTTGGCTTAATGGCTTGCCATTTTCCAGACACAAGAGTTCACCACCACGCTTGGCTAAGGACCTAATTTCAGCTGCAATCGAATGTAATAATTGCATGCGTTTGTATGGCAGCATACTGGCCATAAGTCGCCAATCGTGACATTGTCGAGCAGCGCTCACTGCTTGATTGACCTGTTCGGGCGTAGCACATGCAATGGTGCCAACAAGTTCGCCAGTAGCAGGATTTTCTACCTTGATGAGATGTTCACTGTCTACCCATTGACCATTAATAAAATTAGTCCAGTGGGTCACACCCTGTTGAAACTGATTCATGGTTTTATACTCCCGTTGTTTTGTGTGCTAGCGATTAAACGTTTAGCTGCCCATTGGTGAAAATAGTGTGTTGGGTTATCTAACACAGGAGAAAACTTACCCCCGCCAAATCCAGGTGAGGCCCTGCCTCGCTGCATGCCCTCAACTACTGCTACATCTTCACCAAAAACTTCTTTCCAAGCTGTTAAAGTCGCATCTCTGCAGCCCTTATATGCGGGACCAACGGCCTCATCGCCAACATACATCAAACGTAAATGTTCAACTGTCTGATTATTTGCTACCGGTTCTAGAACTATGGAAAAGGTATGATCAGCTTGAATGCCCAATAGCACATTGGGAAATACCGTGATGTATTCAGCCTCTTTCTTGCGATTTTGCTGCCACTCAGGGAACACTGGTAAGCGAGTACCCGCCGTATCAGTTAAATTATAAACCGTGGAACCTTGCCCCGAAAATTCATTGGCAAACATAATATGGTAATGATCTTGAATACGCGAATAAGCATTTAAGTTAGGATGAATCCAAGGTAGGTGGTAGCTTTCACAGTAATTTTCAACTGCCAGCTTCCAATTGCAAGCAACATTTAGGGTGAATGCTCCCTCTACTTTTCCGTCAGTTGCGATCTCTCGTCGCATGCGGCCGTAACCAGAATCACCCAGAAAAGGCTGCCAACGGTCAACAACAGGAGCAATAAACTGCTCAAATGGGTCTGCCTTTCCATCTATATTTACAAACACGATGTCAAACCACACTGCGCTTGAAACTTCCTTCATTCCATGTTTTTCGCATACGAAGCTGTCTAGTTTATGAATACCAACCCCACCTAAATGGGGAGTACCTTTCAGCTGACCACTTAAATCATAGGTCCACGAATGATAAGGACAACGAATATTTCCCTGAACTGGACCTTCTTCACTGATCAATTCCATACCACGATGACTACATACATTGTGAAAAACTCGTATTACATCATCATGATCACGCATAATAACAAGCGGCAAGCCCATAAAAGAAACTGGCTTAACATAACCAAGCTGAGGCAAATCTCCAGCAAAACCAACACCAGACCATGTCTTACCTAATAAACGATCGCGCTCTTCAGCAAACATATCTGGGTCGTTATATAAGGGGTTAGGGAGACCACTAGCATCTTCAATTGGAAGCATAGCGTTTTCTAGGCTGGTGAGTGGAATACGATCAAAGGCGTTCATGGTAGGATCCTTAAATTGGCGCACAACAGATAACACGGCCACTTTGCCTCAAACAAGACAGTTCAACAAACGATCATTTATCATTCATCCCATGAGGTTAACTCATAGATTACTCATTAACCACAAACGAAACTCGTCCAGATCTGGTTTCCTGCTCCCCATCAGAGACGTCATTAGATAGAAGCTAGCTTCTGTATCTAAAGTTTGGTCAAAGGCTTTGACCAAACTGCCCGTGGCCAAATAATCAGACAATAAATGGTCCCATGCCAGTGCCACACCCTGACCTTGCTGAGCCGCTTGAATCAGCATATTGTAATGACTAAAGGTAACTTTATGTTGCGGCACTACTGGCAACATATCCATCCCTTTAAACCAGTCTGGCCAGTTAAACCAACCAATGGTTGGGTTGTCCAATACCAACTGCCTTGTTGCCAGCAACTCCTTTGGAGATAGATCCTTGTGTAGTGCTAAAAAATCGGGGCTCGAAACCACAAACACACGCTGCGAAAATAAACGATCCACTTGGTAAGCAACAGGCTCAAAGGCACTAAAACCAATACTACAATCAAAGTCAGCAGCATCTACTTCGAGTACGTTATCAGCCACTAACAACCGTATATCAGTGTCTGGATAGGCCCGCAAATATTCTGTAATGCGAGGCATAAGCCACAATGAAGCAACGGCATGACTAGCAGCAATAGTAATTTGTTTCGCTTGCACTGGATTTTTAACGGCAAAGGTTGCCACAGAAATCTGATTTAAGGCATCAGCTATGTGCTGATGATATTCACGACCAGCAGAGGTCAGGCGTACTTGGCGCTGTTGGCGGTCAAATAAAACAATACCTAAATTTTCCTCTAAACCACGTATTTGGCGACTAATAGCGCCTTGGGTGACAAACAGTTTAGCTGCGGCTTGAGTAAAACTTATGTTCGTTGCAGCCGCATCAAAAGCCACCAATGCATTAAGGGGAGGCAAATTTTTTGTTTTCAATGGCATGACTAAAACTCATTTGTTATGAGCTATAAATTATGCCTCGACTATACCTAGTATTAAACCTAAATAGATTAATTATTTTAATAACTATTTATTCATTATTAATTTGCTTTATAATTTATCAATGAAGAACATCCCTACAGAACTACTACGCACCTTTATCACCATTGTAGATCTAGGTGGTTTTACTCTTGCTGGCGCATTACTAGGACGTTCTCAGCCTGCTATCAGCTTGCAAGTAAAGCGACTAGAGGAACTGCTAGATATTACAGTGTTCCAGAGAAATAACGGTCTGCAAGTCACAGAAGAAGGTGAAGTACTGCTTGGTTTCGCCAGACGAATGTTAGATATCAACGACAGCGCTGTGACTCGTTTAGCCAAAAGCAGAATTTCTGGGCAGGTACGATTAGGCATACCCAATGACTTTGAAGTGTCATTTTTGCCTCGACTGCTTAGCCAGTTTGGCCAAGCCCACCCTGAAGTTGCTTTAGAAGTGAATTGTGATTTAAGCGTGAAGTTGTTAAAAGATTTTCAACAAGGGCATTATGACCTTGTTTTGGCTACGGACAGCTTAGAAGAAACCCTACCAATTAATTCGGGTGATGAATTTTACGAGACCATTGTCTGGGTTACCAACGGTCATTTTGACTGGCCTGAGAACCAACCCGTACCCTTGGTGGTCTACCCCATCGGCTGCCGGTACCGGCAACAAATCATTAGCAAACTCAATGCTGCTGGTATTGCCTGGCGTATCGCCTATAGTTCATCCAGTTTATTGGGGATTCAAGCCGCTATTGAGGCCGGTTTAGGTATTAGCGCCCTAGCCCGCAGCACCGTTCCTCATGGGTTACACAGCCACTTACAAATACAAGAGAGCCCACAGTTGGGCCACGTCAAAATAGTATTCAAGCATGATAGAGGTAATCAAACAGATGCAACAAAGCGTCTTTATGAGTACCTCTATACTGGCCTAGAGCAATCAGCGAGTTAAGATTAGTAGCCCTGCAGTTCCCATAAGACCTGCTGTAATTTGGTTTAAACGCTTTACCGCCTTATGCTGGCTAAGTAATTTTCGGGCCTTGCTGGCACTAAAGGCGATCAGTATTAACCCCAACATCAAGGCAATAAAATTAAGCCCAACAACTAACGCCACACCTTGAGTGGTTAACACGGTTAAATCTACAAAAGTAGGTAAGAACGCAATATAAAACAGCATTACCTTAGGGTTGGTGGCTGATATCAGCATGCCTTCTGCAAAACTCAGTATAAAACCTGCTCCCTTATTACGAGCAGGAGGAAGATCAGCTGCATTCAGTTCGATAGGTGCATGCCAAACCTGCCAAGCCAAATAAAACAAGTAGGCGGCACCACACCAGCGAATTAGCGTAAAAATAACTTGATATTCATTAGCGATGTAAGCAAGCCCCCAAACAACCAATAATAAATACGCTATATCGCTCATAGTCATACCGAGAGCTAAGCCCCAACAGCCATGACCCCCGTGCTTTAAGGCTTTAGCAATAAGCGCAAAAACGCCTGGCCCAGGGGTAACAGAAAATATGAATACTGCCAAAAAATAGGCCAAAGAAAATTCCAAAGTCATATAACCACCGGAGCACTCATGAATAAAGCTATAAGCCGCATAATACCTGATCTTTAATCAGCCATGATAATGTTTTTACAATTGATCCATTAAATAGATAGCGCTACCATTCTTACCTAGAATACGGTAGCTACTTCAATAACTGGTATCGCCGTAATGCCCTCAAGATGTGGACAGGCTGGCCATCATTTCCAATGATTTTTATCAATGGTATTTTAATTGGCGGTTCCAGCGATTTAACGGCTCTGATTGAAGCTAATACACTGACCAAACTGTTCTAGTAAAAACTAAGGCGGCAAGCTATGCTGTAACGAGTCCAACTTTTTCGCACCTATGACTTTGTGCATCCGCCTATCAGAGAGGCTGACTTTTAACCGTTCGTCAGTTACAGGGTCTAGCATACTGCCATCGAAGATTTTTATTATAGTGCCTTCGATGCTAGAGCCCAGCGCTGCATAATGGGTGTTCATGTTTGTAATGTGCCAAGGTGGTATTAGTTAATCATATCAAGGAATAATCATGTCAGAAGTAATCACTGGTACCGTAAAGTTTTTCAACAACACCAAAGGTTTTGGTTTTCTAGAACAGCCTAATGGTGCAGACGTGTTTGTTCACTTTAGTGCCATCGTTAAAGAAGGTTATAAGAGCCTAGAGCAAGGCCAACAAGTACAATTTACCATTACTGATGGTGACAAGGGTTTACAAGCAGCTAACGTTTCTCCATTATAATTTTTCAACTTATAAAGCAATAAAGCGCTCTAGGGTAACCTACAGCACTTTACTTATGTTTATCTTAAAACTGAGTTAAAGATTAGGCCATATAAGCTGGGCCTTTACCATCTGCACTAGGCTGAAAATGCACTGACACTTCACCCAATTTGGTAAGCGCTTGCGCGGCATGTTGGTCATCACGTAACTCAAAGGCATTAAAACCAACCCGATGCATAAAGTCGATGCGATCCATTGCCACGTCGCCGACAGCACGAATTTCACCCAGGTAACCATCACGGCGTAACATGCGCGCCATACTAAACCCACGCCCATCGGCAAAAGTCTCAAATTCAATAGCGATCATAGACAACTTATTAGCACTGGCTAACAAACTTGGCAAATCATCTTCGCCGTTGGTTAAGACTGTGTCACCTGCAGCCTGTTCATGATTGAGCCAATCAGAAAACCTAATTTCTGGTGTTGCAGCATGGTTAACACTAAGCTGCTGATCTTTGATGAGTGCCATAAACACGCTCCTTAAATGGTACAACACCTAAACGGCGCACAAGTTGTAAAAATGTTTCATCGATTTGACGTAGCTGTACATAAACGTCCAATATCTGCCCAATCACCACTACCACCTGGTCTTGTTCGATAGAGCGACCTAGAGTTTTGCCTAAGCTTGCGTCATTAGACGCCGAACCACCTAGAGTAAACTGATAGACTTGCTTACCACCCTTTTCAACACCCAAAATACCAATATGTCCTACATGGTGGTGACCACAAGCATTAATACAACCAGAAATTTTTAGCTGAATTTCACCAAGTTCATACTGGTAATCCATATCATCAAAGGTTTCATTGATTTGGCGTGAAAGCACCAGAGTTTCGGCATTAGCTAAGCTACAAAAATCTAATCCAGGGCAGTTAATCATGTCCGTTAGGGTACCCACGTTGGCGCGAGCCATATCCAAATCTTGTAACTTTAGCCACAAAGCCAATAAGTCACGTTGAGCTACATCTGCTAACACTAAGTTTTGATTGTGAGTTGAACGTAATTCAGCAAAGCTAAACTCATCCGCTAAAGCTGCGATGCCATCCATCTGTTGATGGCTTACGTCACCTGGTGCTTGCAGTTGGTTTTTAAGAGCCACAATCACAATACGGTAACCAGCCTGCTTGTGGTCTCGGGTATTTTGTCGATACCAGGTGGCAAACTGAGGATGTTCTACAAACACACCTTGCAAATCACTTCCTGCATGCACGGCAGATAAGTAGTCTGGGCCTGTAAAAAAGCCTTTGACCCGTTCAATTTCTGACTCGGGCAAACGTAATTCTGTGTCCTTTAGCAGTTGCCATTCTGCTTCAACCATTTCAGTAAAGGCATCAATGCCAATGGCATTAACAAGAATCTTGATGCGAGCTTTGTATTTATTGTCCCGGCGGCCGTTAAGGTTGTAAACCCTTAGTACAGCCTCCAAGTATGACAGTAGCTCTTGTGGCTCAAGAAATTTGCGCACGGTTTTGCCAATAACTGGCGTGCGACCAAGGCCGCCGCCTACCAGCACCTCAAAACCAATCTCACCAGTTTCATTGTGATACAAATGTAACCCAATATCGTGTACCTGAGACGCTGCACGATCGTTAGACGAGCCCGACACAGCAATTTTAAATTTTCTAGGTAAGTAGGCAAACTCAGGGTGCAAAGTGCTCCACTGGCGAATAAGCTCACACCAAGGCCGTGTGTCCTCTATCTCGTCTGCACTAACACCTGCAAATGGGTCGGTTGTGGTATTACGAATACAGGCACCACTGGTTTGAATAGCATGCATCTGCACCTTGGCCAGATCTGCTAAAATATCAGGTACAGATTCTAATGTAGGCCAATTAAACTGTATGTTCTGACGTGTAGTAAAATGGCCATAACCCTTATCATAAGTCCGTGAAATTTGTGCTAATGTGCGTAATTGCTCGCTTTTCATCAGGCCGTATGGAATCGCAACTCGAAGCATAGGAGCAAGGCGTTGAATATAGAGCCCGTTCATGAGTCGTAAAATACGAAACTCATCTTCTGGAATTTCTCCAGCTAAATAACGGTGGGTTTGGTCACGATACTGTTCCACTCGTTGGTCTACGAGTGTTTGATCAAATTGGTTATAAGCGTACATTTGTTGGTCCTAATCAAGCTACAGGCATTTTATGCAGCCATAATAACCTAATACTCTTATAACACAAAATAATAAAAACTGATTTACTTATACTTAAATGGAATATAAAATGTTGCAAAATGAATCGACTCAATTAACGTTTTAGGCTGATTTTTGCGTTACAATAATACCCGACTAATTTGGTCAGACTTTGCCATACCTATCAGCTCTTGGTACTAAGGATTTAAAGACAAAATGGTAGACTATTTACTCATCCTAGTTAGCACCGTGTTAGTGAATAACTTTGTGTTAGTTCAGTTCCTTGGGCTTTGTCCTTTTATGGGCGTTTCTTCACGCTTAGAAACGGCGATGGGAATGTCGTTAGCCACTACCTTTGTGCTTACTCTTGCCTCTTTGTGCAGCTATCTTACGTATACCTATTTACTCGAACCTTTTGGGTTAGAGTTTTTACAAACCATTAGCTTTATTTTAGTCATTGCGTTCGTAGTGCAATTTACAGAAATGGTGGTGCATAAAACCAGCCCACTGTTACATAAAGTTCTAGGTATTTTTCTACCTTTAATCACCACAAACTGTGCAGTGTTAGGTGTCGCCCTGCTTAACATCAAAAAAGCCAATGGTTTTATAGAGTCTATTTTATATGGCTTTGGTGCTGCAGTTGGTTTTTCTTTGGTGCTCATTTTATTTGCGGCTATGAGAGAACGCATTGCAGTTGCAGACGTACCAGCACCTTTTAAGGGAGCGGCTATTGCTATGATTAGTGCCGGCATCATGTCTTTGGCCTTTATGGGTTTTACCAGCTTGGTGGCCATATAAATGCAAACATTTTATTTTGCCATCGTCATATTGGCTTTGCTTGCCGTAGTTTTTGGTGCAATTTTAGGTTTCGCCTCGATCCGCTTTAAGGTAGTAGGTGACCCTATAGTTGACCAAATAGACAAGCTGTTGCCACAAACACAGTGCGGCCAATGTGGTCACCCAGGCTGCAAGCCTTATGCTCAAGCAATCGCTAACGGTGAGGCCATAAATCACTGTCCTCCAGGTGGTGAAGCCACCATTAAAGCCCTAGCAGACCTGTTAGATTTAGAAGCTATTCCACTGGATGCAGAGCATGGTAGCGAAGCCATACGTACCATTGCTTATATCAGGGAAGATGAGTGTATCGGCTGCACAAAGTGTATTCAGGCCTGCCCCGTTGACGCTATCCTCGGTGCCGCCAAACAAATGCACACAGTCATCATTGATGAATGCACTGGGTGCGATTTGTGTTTAGACCCCTGCCCTGTTGATTGTATTGACATGATCCCTATCGAAGTTACGCCCGTAAACTGGCACTGGCAACAGCCAGAACAGCTTATTGCTACCAGCAGTTCACCCTACAGCCATGGAGCACCTGACCATGCGTAAAACTTGGAACTTCCATGGCGGGGTCCACCCGCTCGAAAATAAGACACAATCCAATCAACTGCCAATTGTAGTTATGCCTGCACCTAAACAATTGGTGCTGCCTCTGAGCCAGCACATGGGCAAAGCAGGTAAAGCTGTTGTTAAACCCGGCGACTATGTTTTCAAAGGCCAGCTTATTGCCAGCGCTCAGGGTTTTGTAAGTGCAAATATCCATGCACCAAGCTCTGGCTATGTCAGTGCGCTAGAAGAGCGAACTTTGCCTCACCAATCTGCCCTATCTGGCCCATGTATCGTCATCGATACTGACGGCAAAGACCAATGGGGTGATCTAAACCCAACAATCGACCCCAAATTACTTTCTAAATCTGATTTGCTATACCTAATCCAAGCAGCAGGCATTACTGGCATGGGCGGTGCTGGTTTCCCTGGCGCTGTTAAATTACAACCAAAGAGCAGCATCCACACCCTCATCATTAATGCCGCTGAATGCGAACCGTATATTACTGCCGATGACCGTTTGATGCGTGAATACGCTGATCAAATTATCTCTGGCATCCAATTAGTGCAACAGTTACTTGATCAGCCTCAATGTCTGATTGGTATAGAAGACAACAAGCCTGAAGCTATAGCTGCGCTTAATCATGCCCTTAACCAACACATGAACATTGAAGTATGCGTTATTGAAACTAAGTACCCCTCGGGTGGTGAAAAACAATTAATTGAAATCCTTACAGGGCAGCAGGTTCCCAATGAAGGCATACCTGCAGATATTGGTATTGTGTGCCAAAACGTGGGTACTGTTAAAGCCGTTTTTGATGCTATCGTGTTGGGCCAACCACTGATAACGCGCATTACTACGGTAACTGGCAAAGCCGCGGTAAATGCAGGTAATTACGAAGTGCTCATTGGTACTAAAGTTGCGGACGTTTTAGCCTTTGCCAAGGTTGACCTCATTAAAACATCCCGTTTAGTGATGGGCGGACCAATGATGGGATTCACGATTCAAGATACCCAAACACCAATAATAAAATCAAGTAATTGTATCTTGGCAGCTGCAGACCTAGAACTAGCTACTGTAGCCGACCACCACTCTTGTATACGCTGTGGTCTTTGTGAGGTGGCTTGTCCAGCAGAGCTGTTGCCCCAACAACTATTTTGGTTTGCCAAGGCTGAAGAGTTTGAAAAAGCTCAGGACCATAACCTATCTGATTGTATAGAGTGCGGTGCTTGTGCATGGGTTTGTCCAAGCCAAATTCCCTTGGTTCAGTATTATCGGTATGCCAAAGGCCGGATCAAAGCACTTAATAATGAAACCCAACTAGCAGAACTTTCTCGCATGCGTTTTGAAACCCGTGAACAACGCTTAGTTGATGAAAAATCAGCTAAAGAAGAGAAACGCAAGCTTAGGGCTACAGCAGCTGCTGCAGCCCAAGCTGCTAAACGTGCAGCCAATCCAACATCAGCAGACCCCATTGCCGCTGCCTTGGCTCGGGTCAATAAACGAAAGCAGGAACAACAAACTGCCACAACACCAAAAAGCCCTGAAGAGGTGTATAAAGAGCTTAAAACTGCCGCTGCTATTACTCGAACCAAACTTAACAAGACCAGTAAAGCACTAACAGATGCTAAAGCCCAAGACCATGAGCAAGCAGCTGGTTTACAAGAAACTGTAATTGCGCTCACCACCAAAGCCGCTGTAGCTCAAGCCAAGTTGCACGCTTATGAAACAAAACTTGGCCTGGACCCAGAGAAAGAAAAAATATTACAGGTGTCTGTTGCAAAAGCTAATGGGACGATCCGTCAACTGGAAAAAATCTTAGCCACTGCAGCAGATCCAAAGCGTATAGAGGCAGATATCCTTAACGCCAAAGCCACTCACGAAGCCGCCACCCAAGCCTTAGCAGATCATCAGACTAATCTCACAAAAAAACCAACATCGGCTCAGGAATCATAACCATGGCCTTAGTTAATTTATCGTCGCCCCATCATCATAGCTTAAATAAAACATCGCGCTTAATGGTTTGGGTATTACTGGCCACACTTCCAGGTTTAGCCGTACAAAGTTACTTTTATGGCTATGGCACTTTAATCAACTTATTATGGGCCAGTTTCCTTGCCCTTGGCTTTGAAGCCATAGTCCTAGGTTTGCGACGACGGCCTATTATGCCGTACCTGACCGATGGTAGCGCACTTGTGACGGCCTTTCTGATAGCGTTGGCGCTACCTCCATTTAGCCCATGGTGGCTCACTTTAGTGGCAGTTTTATTCTCTATTATTTTTGCTAAACACCTTTATGGAGGTTTGGGGAACAACCCGTTTAACCCTGCTATGGTAGGCTATGCCTTATGCTTAATTGCATTTCCCGTATCCATGACCCAGTGGGCCGGCACAGAAGCCACATTGACCTTTGGCCAGCAATGGCAATGGTTTTGGCTAGAATCAGTCACAGGAGGTATTGACTCTTGGACCAGAGCTACTCCTCTGGATTTAATGCGTCGCACCAACGGCCTCACATTGACTGAAGTTGCGAGCAGCAATCCTCAATTAGGCTTAGGTCTAGTAGCAAGTATGTGGATAAACCTAGCTTATCTTTTAGGCGGCCTTATATTGCTAGCTGCGAGAGTTTTTACCTGGCATGCACCTGTGGCTATGCTAGCCGGTTTAGGGTTTTGTGCGGGGCTATTTCATATGGGTGAACCCGACCTTTACCCTAGTGCCTCGCAACACTTATTGACTGGTGCAACCATGCTATCAGCTTTCTTTATCGTCACAGACCCCGTGTCTGGTGCTACCAGTCGTAAAGGTAAACTGGTGTTCGGTGTGGGCGTTGGTATTTTGGTATTTATCATTCGCAGTTTTGGTAGTTATCCCGACGCCTTCGCTTTTGCAATACTCCTGATGAATTTATCTGCCCCTTTGATCGACACTTACACTCAGCCAAAAGCCTACGGACATCAACCTAAAAAATCTCGCTCACAAGGTGAAGAGTAATGAGTTTAAAAACCCCCACTAGTTTAATGGCCTCCATTCGTGCTGGCGCCACTAGTTTAGGCTTATTCGCGGTACTTGCTGCAGCAGCCATTAGCCTTACCTACATTGCTGGTAGCGAAAGTATTGCCGCCAACAAAGCAGCTGCTAAGGCTCGTGCATTGTCAGCTGTGATGCCACCTCACTTTTATGATCAAAGCTTATTATCGGCTCCTTTAAAACTAGTGGACTACGCCCAACTCAACCTTTCACCACCAGCTGTCGGTTACGCTGCTGTCAAGTCTGGTAGCACCCAAGCCATTATCTTGCCTGTAATCGCTAAAGATGGTTACAGTGGTGACATTGCCCTGCTAGTGGGCATAGATCAATATGGTTTTATCCAAGGCGTACGCACCATCGAACACAAGGAGACACCTGGTTTAGGTGACAAGATAGACCGTAAGAAGTCAACTTGGATAGACAGTTTTAACGGCAGGTCTCTTGCCAATACACCTTTAAGTGATTGGGCCGTAACTAAAGACGGTGGAGTGTTTGACGGCTTTACCGGAGCTACAATTACCCCTAGAGCTGTAGTCAATGCTGTTCATCAAGGCCTGTTGTATCATCAACGCCAATACAGTGCGCTTTATACCACTGCAGAGGATTATTAACATGTCGACAGAGCAAACAAAACTAGTGATGGATGGGCTTTGGAACAACAACCCTGCACTCGTACAATTATTAGGCCTTTGCCCTTTATTAGCAGTTACCGGCAGTGTAGTGAATGCACTAGGCTTAGGTTTTGCCACACTTTTGGTTTTAGTTGGATCCAACTTGTTGGTCTCATTAATTCGTAATCGTGTGGCGGACGACATTCGTTTACCCGTGTTTGTGATGATTATTGCTGCTTTGGTGACCATTGCAGAGCTCACCATGCAAGCCTTAACCTATGAGTTGTATCAGATATTAGGCATTTTTATTCCACTAATTGTCACCAATTGTGCCATCTTAGGTCGAGCAGACGCCTATGCTCGCAAAAACCCTCCCCACCTAGCAGTGCTGGATGGTTTAAGTATGGGCCTTGGGTTCGCAATAGTGCTGGTGCTTCTTGGTGCTATGCGTGAATTACTCGGTCAGGGAACCTTGTTTGCAGACATGCATTTGCTGCTCGGCCCAATGGCACAAAACTGGACTTTAGTCATTATTCATGACTATCGTGGGTTCTTATTTGCAGTACTGCCTCCAGGTGCATTTGTTGGCATGGGCTTAATCATTGCGGCAAAAAATACCTTTGATTACTACCAAAAGACACAGCAACTTAAAGCGCATCCACTAGCTGAAGCAGGAAGTAAGCGTGTACGGGTAACGGGAACGATAGCTTAAATTATAGAACAAGCGGACGCAGCAATGAATAAAGCTAAACGTGAAGAAATTTTTGCCAGACTCAAGGCAGACAACCCTCATCCCAAGACTGAACTAAGTTTTAGTAACCATTATGAGCTTTTGGTGGCTGTGGCTCTTTCTGCCCAAGCCACAGATGTGAGCGTCAATAAAGCTACCGACCATTTGTTTAAAGTGGCTAATACCCCTCAAGCCATGCTCGACCTTGGTTTAGAAGGATTAAAACAACATATTAAAACCATTGGCCTTTACAACAGTAAAGCTAATCATGTAATCCAAGCTGCCAAATTGCTGGTCACGCAACATAATGGCCTGGTCCCAGACACCAGAGACGCCCTACAAGCCTTGCCCGGAGTCGGCAGAAAAACTGCCAATGTAGTACTTAACACTGCCTTTAGGCAAATTGCCATGGCCGTAGATACACACATTTTCCGGTGGTCTAATCGTACCCGTGTAGCTCCAGGCAAGGACGTGGTGGAAGTCGAAAAAAAACTACTGAAGTTAGTACCTGAGAAATACTTGTTAGATGCTCACCATTGGATGATACTCCACGGACGTTACGTTTGTATTGCCAGAAAACCACGCTGTGGTGCCTGCACTATTGAAGATCTTTGTGAATTTAAACAAAAAACCTCAGATTAGGTTTTCATCACGACGACTTGGCATTTATGCAAAACTGGACCATACTTATCGTCAAATTATAATAAACCCATTCAAAGACCACGCCCTATGCTAAGGCTTTTGTTCCGTTATGCATTAATACCTCTTATCGTACTTCTACCGCTTAGCTACGCAGCTATTCCTTTGTGGGTACCTAGCCTTGCAGGTCCGTTACTCAAACCTTATGACTTGCACGACATTAATTTAAGTGTAGGTTACCCAAGTCAACAGAACTGGCACATCAAGCAGCTCAGTTGGCGCCATACAAGTGCGGCTGGTACCTTTACTGCATCCCTCAGCGATGTATCTTTAGCCTATACATGGCAATCAATAAAAGCCCGAGAATGGCCTAACTTCAATATTGGTAGTGCCATAGGCGCCATAGAAACTAACCCAAAAGGTCTGCTACAGGTTCCCAGCATAGCTTTAATACCCAGCCAATGGTTATCTGAGTGGCCTGAATTCAAAGTTGATAAATTTAACCTAGATCTCACCTTACAAGGGCAGCAGTTTGAATTGTCTGGGCAACTAAAAAACCAACGTGACGGCCTGAGTATATTAAGTAAAATTTTAACACCCACCCAGCAACAACTATACCTAGATGTAACCTTAGACACAGGCGATAAGGTAACAGCTAAATTATTTGCGACACAAAATAGTGCTCCTGTGGCTAAAATCACCTCCGCTATCAAGCGCCAAGCTGCAGCTTACGTTTGGCAAGGCCAAGGAGCAGTTAACCTAGCTTATAGCCAGCAATTTTTATCTAACATGCTGCCCTTAGACTTGGCGCAAACCACCATTACCCAAGGCAAGCTTAACAGCCACTGGAATATCACCCTGCCTGCTGGCACTGAAGATGGTGGTCATGCAGATTTTGATACCTGGTTAAACCAAGCCCAAGGAGAACTACAAAGCCAAATACAATTGGCTGCAAGCAACCCTAAGGTAAAGGAACTCTACTTAGATGCTAGCTTAACTCAAACATTAAGTCCCAACACTGCGCCAGAATGGCGGCTTAATGAAGGCAGTATGGTACGAGTCTCTCCAGCTTGGGATAATACAAAAATAGACCCCAATTTGTACCAATCACTGCTCCTCCAGCAAGCACAACTAACCTTCAGCGCGGGCAGCCCTGTGACGATAGAAAGCCTGAAACAACCGAACTTATTGGGTTCAAGTGCAGGCCTGCTTTTACATGGTGATATTAATGCTACCTTAGAAAATACTCACTCTGTGTATCAAGTATTTGGACAGTTATCACAACTTCAGGTGCATGCCCTTAACCATTGGCAAGGGAGTGCTAATTTAAGTGGCTATTATCTCGCTCAAACCGATGCTAACCCATGGATGACACAGCTCCCCATAGATATGCGTCAACTACAGTTTTTGAGTAACGTAGAGTTTGATTTTAACCCTAAGCAATGGCAATTTAAAGTTCAGCCCAATAGCAAAATATCTGCCACACAAGTGGTAAGTCGCAGGGAGGCAGGCGCCGTTCAGTTGTTTGCAAGTGACAAACTTAACCTAACTAATGACCAAACTATCCACCTCGCTTACCTTCCAGACCAAGATTATTGGACCTGGTCAGATTCGTCCGTTAATTTAAGGCCAGAATCGATTCCTAGTCAAGGTCTTGCAGTAACCCTTGGAGAAGGCTCCACTTTATTATCTAATCGACCACTTGAAGGATCTTTTGAACTTCTTCCTACGTCCGTAAACCTGCCGCATTGGCCAGCCTTCCAAGCACTGGCGACAGGTCAATTAAACTGGCTTGATGGCCAACTTAACATCAACTTTACATCACAGTTGCCGCCTTATATCAGCGCCTTAAATGGGCAATATATTTGGCATGCGGATAATGCAGATCACCAATTATTGGTGCAAGTAAAAAACGTAGATTTACCACCTTTAATGCCTCAACTAAATCAACTTGAAAACGCCCTTGAACTGCCAGCTCCACTGTTAGCTAATATCAGCCATGGGTTAGTAGATTACGAAGCTGATTGGCGCTGGAATACCCGTCAAATAGTTGGTTTACAAAAATTCAATTATTCTAATGTTGATGCCAACAGTGCCAACCTAAGTGTTACCGGCCTATCAGGAAATAGTCAGCTAGACTATAGCCTCATCCGCGCCAACGTTAATCAAAACAATAACCAAGATAGTGACGCTAAGGAAAAAATAACTGTACAGCTAACAGGCAAGCACCAACTTGAAGCAGAGCAGCTAAGCTGGGCAGCCAATGCAAGCGAAAAACTGCTCAAGCCGCAGTTAGCACTCAGCACTAAAGGTTGGTCAGATATTCAGTATCAAATAGATAAAATTGAGGCCAATTGGCTAGGCGGTCGCATCGTAGGACAAAGTGCTGCCATACGGTCGGCACGTTTGAATATCTTGCCAATGACCTTACAGGACATCCAACTCAACCGCCTGATAAAACTAGCTAACGCTCCTGCACTCAATGTGACAGGAGAAGTTTCCGGTGTAGTAAATTTAACTTTAGATTTAACATCTAATGGCAGCCAAACATGGAGTTTAGCTGATGCAAACCTGTCAAGTAGCAAATTGGGCACTATTCAATATTCAGGAAATGATGATACAAACCCATCAGATGAAACCGCCTACTTACAAGAAATTCTTAGTGAATTCCAATTCCAGAAACTCTCAGCAAAGGTAACTAACAATGCAGATGAAAAATTGCAATTATTAACCCGTATTGTTGGCTCGAATGAGAATTTTAAACAAGGTAAAAAAGTTAATCTAAACCTAACTATCAATCCTCAACTTCATCAAACAGGCAATTAAGGTAAGTAAGTGGATGCTGAGGGGTTGCCCCCGTCTGTTGACGTATTTGACTGCGACATGAATAGCCTGTAGCCAATACTGTATCCGTGTTATTTATAGACGCTTGTGCGGCCTGTTGCCAGCTCATTTGATAGAGTCTGGTGGATAGGGCACGATGTTTTGCCTCATGGCCAAAGGTACCCGCCATGCCACAACAGCCTACTGCAGGAGTATGAAGGTCTACAGCGAATTTGGCAAAAATATTGCGCCAACTTTCTAAGCTCCTAGTTACTAACGCATTCTCTGAGCAGTGCCCCAGCAGAGACACCACTTGTTTGGGTTTGTTTAGTGACTTAGGCAACTTCACCTCATGCAAGTGACTGGTTAACCACTCCTGCAGTAATGCAACCTCTGGAACTTCTTTAGCACCTAACCTCTGGCAATATTCATCACGGTAAGTTAGGCCTACACTGGGATCGACTGCAACTAACTCAAACCCTTGCTCCCTTGCAGCTTTCAACTGTTTTACAACCTTACCCGCTTGACGATCGAATGCACGCAGGAAGCCTTTAACATAAAGTGGTTTACCAGATGGCATCATCGGCATAACTAGAGGTTTAAAGCCCATATTTACCAGACAAGATAAAATCTGTTTCATTTGTGGTAAATCGTAGCAACTCGTAAACACGTCCTGCACTATGACGGGATAACGCTGCTTATGTTGCTCAGACAAGCCTTCAAATCTCTCTTTATGCCACATTTCCACGCCATCAATACTAGCCAGTCGCTCTATGCCATAAGCATGGACTTGGGGCATGTTGACCATGCCAAATAACCTTTGAATCAACCACTGGCTAGGCCGTAGTTGAATTAATGCGTTACTTACCCATGCCACTTTACTCGCATAAAGCCCAAAGTGTTCTACCAGACCAACAGCGTAGTCTCCTAACGGCCTTCTGTGACGATTATAGTAATGCTGCAAGAAGCGACTGCGATACGTAGGTATATCTACTTTAATGGGACAAGCAGTGGTGCAGGCTTTACAGGCTAAGCAGCTTTGCATGGATTGGTATAGCTGATGTTCTAGCTCAGGATCAGCACCGCCTTGAGACTCTTGACGCAACCATTCACGTAATAAGCTTGCTCGACCCTTAGGCGACTGAACACGATCCTTAGTAGCTTTATAAGAGGGGCACATAGCTGATTCTGGCTGATAATTAAAACAAGCACCATTACCATTACAAGCAACAACAGGTTGCCACTGTTCAACGATCAGCTCACCAATTTGACGATCTTGGCTGCCACGGGTCCTAGGGTCATCCACCTTAACCAGCTGGTTGCGGGGTCCTAAGGGGCTGCATATTTTTCCAGGATTAAGTTGATTGTGAGGGTCGAACCAAGTTTTTATGCGTCTCATGTCGTGATAAAGCTCTGCACCGATGGTTTCTTCGGTGTATTCACTCCGAAAACCTTTACCGTGTTCGCCCCACATGACCCCTTGGTATTTTTGTACTAAAGCTTGCACAGCATCGGAAATTACTCTAAGTTTTAATGCATCTTCAGGATCACGCATATTGAGCGCAGGTCTTACATGCAGGCAGCCTGCATCCACATGACCATACATGCCATAGGACACTCCCATGCCATCGAGTAAATGTCTAAATTCAACAATATAATCTGCTAAGTGTTCTGGGGGCACTGCAGTGTCTTCCACAAAAGCGATAGGGCGTCTTGAACCTGCAAGATTGCCTAACAATCCAACACCTTTTTTACGCAATTCCCAAAGGTTTGCCATATCTTGCGGACAAGAAATCCTTTCATAACTGGCATGGTTAGCCTCTAACACACAACAGATTGCATCTACTTTAACAGCAAGCTCAAGGCCATCCATTGCACCAAATTCAACTAAGTTGATAGCTGCTAATTTATCTGCATTCCCTTGGTCTAAATAGCTAGCAACTTGGGGCCAAATAACATCTTCTTTGGCTAGCTTTAAAATGGTGTCGTCAATGGTTTCTATAGCGTCAGGATTATGTTGCACCAAAAGATTGGCATCACGTAATGCAGCGTCAAAGGAATGATAACGCAGCACCAATAATTCTTTTGCTCGAGGAATTGGTGTTAGTTTAAGGGTTAGTTCTGAAACTAAGGCCAAGGTACCTTCAGAACCACAAATTAGTTTACTTAAATCAAAGCCATTTTCGCTGTCTATATGGGCCAAATTATAGCCTGTCATAAAACGATTAAGTTTAGGAAAACGTGCATTAATAGCGGCCTGCTTTTGCCTCACCAAATTACTCACCTGTTGATACAGTTTGGCAACCTCACTACCCGCTTCAATTTTTAAGGCTAAGGCATTACTAGTGATAGCTTCAGTGGTGATCTGCTGGCCATGCGCTAATACAATATTTAACCCTAGAACATGGTTGCTGGTACGGCCATAAATACGAGAACCTTGGCCACACGCGTCAGTATTAGCCATACCCCCAAGGGTGGCCCTGTTACTAGTAGACAGTGTGGGAGCGAAAAATACGCCAAACGGACGCAAGTAATCATTTAACTGGTCACGAATGACGCCCGCCTGCACTTTCACCCAACCTTCATCCACATCAATCTCAAGTATATTGGTCAAATGTCGAGAACAGTCTATAACTAAGCCATCGGTTAAGGATTGACCGTTGGTTCCCGTGCCACCACCACGGGGAGCAAAATAAATATCGTTAAATTTTGTTTGGGCAGCAAGGGTAAAGATAGTTTTTAGGTCTTCTTCGTGTTTCGGGTAAAGCACACCCTGTGGTAATAACTGATACACACTATTGTCTGTAGATGCAATCAATCGATCAGCTTGATGAGGGGAAATTTCCCCTGAAAACCCAATTTGGTCTAGGGCGTTAAGAAAGTGTACAAATTGTTCTGCAGGCTCAATCAGAAACTGTTCACTTGGCATTTTTAGGGGCTTCATATTAGGTTAACTACGGTGCTTCAAGTGTAACGCAACCAGCTTAGCTTGCCCATTATCCAATTGTACAAGAAGGCCATAAGACAGTCTTTAAATGGCGTTTTTAACCCATATCCTGTATGCTCCAGCGCCCTAACACGCCTATTACAGAGATACTCCATGTCATTTGCCGAACTTGGTCTTGAGCCACGCCTATTAACCGCTATAGAGAGCAAAGGTTATACCGTTCCAAGCCCAATCCAAGAGAAAGCTATTCCAGCCATTTTGGCGGGTGACGATGTCATGGCAGCGGCCCAAACGGGGACAGGCAAGACCGCAGCCTTTACCTTGCCGCTGTTACAACGGCTAGCAAAAGGGCAGCGAGCACAGGCCAACCAAGTACGAGCCCTCGTGCTTACTCCTACTCGGGAACTAGCTGCTCAAGTAGCAGAAAGCGTAGCCACCTACGGCGTAGACTTGCCGTTAACCTCAGCGGTGGTATTTGGTGGTGTTAAAATTAACCCACAGATGATGCGTTTACGTCGCGGTGCAGATGTTTTAGTTGCTACTCCTGGCCGCCTATTGGATTTATTTCAACAAAAGGCTGTGAAATTCAATCAACTCGAAGTACTTATTTTGGATGAAGCCGACCGTATGTTGGACATGGGTTTTATCAATGATTTAAAACGCATCTTGTCTTTCTTGCCGAAAGACCGCCAAAACCTCATGTTCTCAGCTACTTTTGCAGATCAAATAAGAGACCTTGCTAAAGGCCTCATGAACAACCCTGTAGAGATCAATGTCAGTCCTGCTAACAGTGCAGCCCCCACTGTCAAACAGTGGCTGTATCCCGTAGATAAAAAGCAAAAGGCTGCACTACTACAGGAGCTTATTATCAGTAAGAAGTGGGCACGGGTATTAGTATTTTGTCGTACTAAGCACGGCTGTAACAAGCTAGCTAAGTGGCTTGTAGGTGGTGGTATAAGTGCTGACGCTATCCATGGCAACAAGAGCCAAGGTGCCCGTACACGAGCTCTAGCCCAGTTTAAGGCCGGTGAAGTTAAAGTATTAGTTGCCACGGATATCGCTGCTCGAGGGCTGGACATTGAGCAACTGCCTCAAGTGGTTAACTATGACCTACCTAATATTTCTGAAGATTATGTTCACCGTATTGGCAGAACTGGTCGTGCCAACAAGACAGGCGAAGCAATCTCTTTAGTTTGTGCCGATGAAATTGAATTTCTAGAATCCATTGAGCTCCTTATTCAAAAGCACATTGAACGGGACTATATTGAAGGCTTTATACCTACTCATGCACTGCCACCATCACGTGACCTTCGTACACTAAAAAACAAGAAACCAAAAAAACCTAAGCTGAAGTCTGAGCAGTTGACTTTACAGGCCCCTAAAAAAAGAAAGCCACAGGTAAAGTCTGCCTTATCTAAATCGAACCAACGCAGATCTTCTCAATCTCCTTCTGGAGATGCCAGGCCAGCCAAACAGAACCCTTGGACCAAATCCAACGGACCCAGCAAGCGCCCTGCTCGCTAGCCTGCAGCGACCAATGTGGGGCATTTGTCAAAGCCAAAAAAATAGCAAAAAAATGCCCTGTACAAACTAACCGAAGGGGAAGCGGTTACCTGTATAGAGCACGGGTTTTTACTAGATGTACAACTAAGACCAACGCTTAAGTTAAAAGTTCATAATTTATATGGCTTGAACCTTTTGCTTACCGTTTTCGTTAAATGAGCAATCCGTTGGCGCCAAAATCTTTGCTTGATCTGGGGACACCACCTCAAATTCCATAGTGTAGTGTAAATATTCTTCACGGAATGGCACTAACCCACTAGCTAATAGCTCAGGGTGTTGCTCTAAAACTTCCTCAGAAAAGGGTATGAAACACTGCATTGGTAACTCCTTGTTATCATCAATGCCTATTAAAGACTGGGAAGATGGATAAAAATTGCACCAATGATGGAGAAATAATGGATCTTTTGATTAATTACCGTTAAATAACAAAAAGCCAAGCAATTGCTTGGCTTTTTGTTTGCTTAAGACTGCCTAAATGCTACTTAAGCAAATCACGACCTTTGCTAGCTTCAATACGCATACGTAGCGCATTCAACTTGATAAAACCAGCCGCATCCTGTTGATTATAAGCACCCGCATCGTCTTCCATGGTGGCCATTGCCGCATCAAAAAGACTGTCCTTGGATTTACGGCCTATTACGTCTACATTGCCTTTGTATAGCTTCAGTCTAACCGTACCGTTGACATACTCCTGAGACCGGTTAATTAACGCTTGCAACATTTGACGCTCTTCAGACCACCAGTAGCCGTTATAAACTAATTTAGCATACCGTGGCATAATTTCGTCTTTAAGGTGGGCGGCTTCACGATCCATGGTAATAGACTCAATTGCACGATGAGCCTTGAGCATGATAGTACCGCCTGGCGTTTCATAACAGCCTCGAGCTTTCATGCCGACATAACGGTTTTCAACGATATCTAAACGACCTATACCATTTGCTCCAGCTACTCGATTAAGTTCCGTTAATACGGTCGCAGGACTCATGGATTCGCCATTGATGGCAACAATATCACCTTGTTGGTAATCTAATTCAATATAGGTAGCTTCATCTGGAGCTGCTTCTGGAGCCACGCTCCAACGCCACATGTCTTCATCTGATGGGTGCCAAGGGTCTTCTAACATGCCGCTTTCATAGGAAATGTGCAACAAGTTCGCATCCATAGAGTAAGGCGAGCTTTTCTTATTTTTGAAATCTACGGGGATACCATGCTGTTCGCAGTAGTCCATTAAACTTTCACGAGAATTCAAATCCCACTCACGCCATGGGGCAATTACCTCTACTCCTGGCTTGAGGGCATAAGCACCCAACTCAAAACGCACTTGGTCATTACCCTTGCCAGTAGCGCCATGGGAGATTGCATCTGCTCCCGTTAGATTGGCAATTTCAATCAGACGTTTAGCAATTAATGGGCGAGCAATAGAAGTGCCTAACAGGTATTCTCCTTCATATACCGCATTGGCTCTAAACATAGGGAATACAAAATCTCGTACAAACTCTTCTCGCAAGTCTTCAATATATATTTCTTTAACACCTAAGGCCTCGGCTTTAGCTCGAGCAGGTTCAACTTCTTCGCCCTGCCCTAAATCGGCGGTAAATGTCACCACCTCACAGTGATAGGTTTCTTGCAACCATTTAACTATAACGGATGTGTCTAAACCACCAGAATAGGCTAATACTACTTTCTTTATGTCTGCCATAGCAGTGAAATCCCTGTAACAAAAATAATGAGTCATTATGCAAATAAAGTATACATGGATGCTTCTAACAGCACAGCATTAGCGCATAAAAATTACCTGATTGTGAGTATTTTATTAACCCTACTCCTGATAAAATGAGCTGCATTGTTTGATCTAACTGACTGGCCACTGGGCTCGAGAATTTCCCATGCATTCACTTACTATAATCCGCCCTGACGATTGGCACTTGCACCTGCGTGACGGGGCTGTGCTAGCGCGCACTGTGCCCGACACAGCGTCACAATTTGGCCGCGCCATGATAATGCCCAACCTTACTCCGCCCATTGTAGACACCAGAATGGCTGTTGCCTATAAAGCTCGCTTGGATGCTCAAAAAAGCTCTTTGATACCGTTAATGACATTGTATCTAACCGACCACACCAGTGCGCTAGAAATTCAGCGCGCTTTTGATTCTGGTATTGTTAAGGCGGTTAAACTCTACCCCGCGGGCGCCACCACTAATTCTGCAGCAGGCGTTACCAACATTGAACACATCTACCCCGCTATAGAAAAGCTTGCAGAACTTGGTATGCCATTGTTGGTTCATGGTGAAGTCACTGACTCCCATGTGGACATTTTCGATCGTGAAAAAGGCTTTATTGACCAACATCTGGCCCCCTTATTACATCGCTTCCCAAATTTGAAGTGTGTGTTTGAACACATTACCACCGATGATGCAGCTCAATTCGTCGCTGGTGCCAGTGATTTGGTTGCCGCTACTGTTACACCTCAACACTTGCTGTATAACCGCAATGACTTATTGGTAGGTGGCGTTAAACCCCACTTATATTGCCTGCCGGTGCTTAAGCGCAACACCCATCAACAAGCTTTACAGACTGCGGTATCTAATGACAGCAAAAAGTTCTTTTTAGGCACAGACTCAGCGCCCCATGCTCAAGGCGCTAAGGAAAGCGCATGTGGCTGCGCCGGCTGTTACTCTTCCCCTGCAGCTATTGAACTCTACGCCCAAGCCTTTGAGTCTTTTGATGCATTGGATAAGCTGGAAGCTTTTGCAAGCTTAAACGGCCCTGATTTTTATGGTTTGGCTCGTAATAGCGACACCATAACCTTAACTCGACGCAGCTGGCAGATCCCTTCTAGCCTAAGCTTTGGAGATGAGGTAATTATTCCCTTAGGTGCGGGCGAAACCCTTAACTGGAAAATGGAGGCATAAGAGCGTGATTAAAGATCGTTTTCGGGGCTATCTGCCTATTATTGTTGATGTAGAAACAGCTGGTTTTAATAGCCATACAGACGCTCTCCTAGAGGCTGCTGCAGTAATTATTGATATGGATGAAGATGGCTTACTCTATGCCAAAGAAACTATAGATTGCCACATCGAACCTTTTGAAGGTGCAAATTTAGAAGCAGCTGCTTTAGAATTCACTGGCATAGATCCGTCGGATCCAGAACGTGAAGCTATTACAGAACGTGAGGCGTTGGATCAGTTGTTTAAGCCAATTCGTAAAGCTATGAAGGCAAGCGAATGTAAACGCGCTATTTTAGTAGGTCATAACGCTGCCTTCGATTTAAATTTTATAAATGCGGCGGTTCATCGTTGCCAACAAAAGCGCAACCCTTTCCACCCTTTCTCTTGTTTTGATACAGCAACATTGGCAGGCTTGGCTTATGGGCAAACAGTATTGGCTAAGGCTTGTGCGGCGGCTGATATACGTTTTAGCAATCAAGATGCTCATAGTGCACGTTATGATGCAGAAAAAACTGCTGAATTATTCTGCACTATTGTTAACCGATGGAAACAACTAGGTGGTTGGCAAGTGGAAGACGACGAGTTCCCCTTCGCAGGATTAGATTAGTCTAACTTATTGGTCCTGCACCGCATTGAAGGATGTTCAATGGGAAATGATGGTCGAATCAGCTTACCTTGTCGTCCTGAGCAGAAAACTGGCTATGCTCATAACTACCCGGTACTGGCTCATAGCCACCTTTAGAAAATGGATTGCAACGTAGAATACGCCATGCTGCCATAGCAAACCCCTTGCCCGCACCATGTAATTTAATAGCCTCTATCGCATAGCTAGAACACGTTGGTTGGTAGCGGCAGTTACTGCCTAACAAGGGACTTAATAAGTATCGATAGCCTCGTACTAAAATGATTAACACCTTAGCAAAGATAGAAATTTTGGTATTTTTGGTCATTTTACTACACCAACAATATGGGTAATCGAACCCTAAACATAACACCTTCGGGTTGGCTCAAGTTATGGGCAGAAACACTTCCGCCATGGAATTGGCTAATCAATCGTACAATATATAATCCTAGACCAAAATGGGCATGGCCAGCGCCAGCAGCGCGAGCCGAGACCATTGAGTTAAACATTCCAGCAATAAGTTCTAGTGGGATATTGAGGCCATTATTTTCCACTTCTAGATAGCAATCATACTCTTGTTGATACAGACGCACCGTAATCAAACTGCCATCAGCACGAAAGTCTCTAGCATTGTCGAGTAATTTATCGAGCAGTTGCTCTATACGGTAGTCAACACCTGCTACATAAATCACCTGCTGATCTGACTCAAACACTACGTCTGCTAGCCCTCCTAGCGTGCCTGGATTTTGGTGATGGACATAGGTCTGTAACAAATGCAACAAATTCAACGGTTCCAACTCATCCTCATGCAAGGCGGCTTCCAAGTTAGCAGCATCAGCCAGCTTCTCAACAATTGCGCTAATCTTAACTAATCCTCTTTGTGCACTATCAATATAACGTTGCTGACCCTCTGCAACCCCATGCATTTGCAAATTTTCCAAGGAAGTCATGGTAGCATTGAGCGGGTTATTAACCTCATGGCGCAAGGTGCGCGGCATGGTGCTCATAAATTCTTGGTGTTCATGAAGCCTAGCAACAACACCAGAAAAACTTCGAGCTAAATCGCCAATTTCGTCGCCAGCACGTGTTTCGTTGTGCAACCGGTCTGTCCTTAATCTGCCATCTGGATCAACAATTTGCTGAGCTTCCCTACCCAAACGTCTGATGCGCATAGCTTGACGCCATGAGAACAGCAACAAAACCAACAAAATAACCAGCATGGTAGATAGGCTAAGCAAGGCAATGTTCTCCATAGCCTGCTTCTGTAAACCCAGTATTTGTGCAGTGGACTGTTTAATCAGCACCACCCCCAGCAGTTCGCCTTCTTGGTCTGCGATAGGTGCAGCAACGGCAAAAACTTGTTCTGTAGGTCCTTTATGCCAGCGCCCACTGGCAAACTTTTTATCCAAGGCCCGGTTAAGTAGATCTCGCTCTTGGCTGGCAGCTTGGACCGGGTTTAAATAGGCCGGAATAGCGATAAACCAGTCTAACCCTTGATTAAGCCAACTTTGAATACGTTCAAAAACGTCCTGAGGCTTAATCTGTTCAGACTGTGGAGGACTCACTTGGCCTACACTAGCTCGCACTTGTAAATGATTATCGTAAATCACGATTTGCGAGTCAGAGCGACTTAAGCTCGACAATATTTTGTGAGCTTCGGGTGCCCGCATAGCCAATAAGTTAAAGTGGCTCTCTACCGTAGTATCGGCCCCTACTAATGTTTTTAAATGACGCATGGTGCCATCTTCGCTATCTACATCAGCCACAGCTAAACCAAATTCTTGACGTTGATTCAAAAAGTATTTTGGTAAAGCAAATTCGACCAAATAGCCATCAACTAATTGGCGCATAACAGCTTTAATAATAAAAGATGATGAGGGGCTTCTATATTGGGGCGTGGCCCAGTCTTCCTTAACGTACCACACCTCCATAGCACCAGCATTGGTGGCCACCATGACTAGACGTCTCTCATTACCATTTCGATCTGGCAAGGTTAACCGTAAATGATCGCTCAAATCTAACTTGGGTGTACCCTTGGTTCTTAACACCGTTTTATCGTCTTGAATTCGAACAAGGCCAAAGATACGATCGTCTTTTTCACCTAGTAATAAACTATAACCGTCTTCACTACCCTCGCCAGAACCAAAATGATTAGCAAATAGTTGGAAATCTAGCCATTCGTTGGTATAGCCATCTACCTTAGTTTGGCCTGTTAGTGGATGGCTAAAAACCACCTGCTGGCTATCCAAATAAGGCAACTCAGCTAACAGATCATCTCGCCCTTGAAATAAAGTAACAATACCACGGGCCAACTGCTCTTGAGCCTGAGTTTGGCCTTCAATCATGAACACACGAGTTTCGGCCACAAAACGGTAGGATAACCAAGGGATACTAATCAACACCAAAGCAAAAACTAAGACTTGGGTATTAAGTCGAAACCGTGGGCGCCTATTAGCAGAAGACATTAATTATCCGACCAGCGATAACCCATACCATATTCTGATTTGATAGCATCAAACTGAGCATCTATCTTTTTTACTTTACGCTTTATGTTGCGAATATGGGTACTTATGGTGTTATTAGACACATAATGTTGATGAGTGGCTTGAGCCAATGTGTCATAGGTTAGGATATTACCAGGCCTGCGGGTAAGGGCTTCAATCATGCGAAATTCTGTTAACGTAATGCCTACTATTTCTTGGTTACGCCATTTAGCCTGACGGCTTTCTTCAAGCAGTTGTAAATGGCCTATATTTCGTATTTTTTGATCATCTGTTTCTGCGGTCACTACTCTAATATCGCTTAAACGTATTAGTGTTGCTACTTTTTCCGCTAAAAAGTCCAACGATACAGGTTTTGGTTGATAATCCCACGCGCCCATCCTCAGGCCTAGAATTCGATCGATTTCGCCCACCCGTTCTGTCAGAAACAACACTGGAAGATCTGGATGGATTTTAAGCAAGGCAGCGCATAACTGAAACCCTGCATCAATATTGTCATCCATAATGATGTCGAGTATCACTAAATCTGGGCGCTGTTGTTTTAAGCCCACCTCGGCCTGATCTTTGCCAGCGTAGACGGTCACACGGTAACCACGCTGCTCTAGCGCGAATTGGTAATTATCTCGCTGGTCACGGTCATCTTCTACAATAACGATGTGCTTGGCCAAAGGTGGCTCCTTAACTCGGCTAACTAATTAACCGTTGCTCAAGTAATTGAAATGTTTGCTGTAGGTTTTTTTTGGCTTTCTTTTTTGCGCCGTCAATTTGTACTTGCAAGCCCAAGAGGGCTTCTTCACCTGCCACTTTAGGGTCACTACTGGCTTCAATAGTGTTGATCAAATCATCTACCTGTGAGGCCAATTGCAAAACTTCTTGTTCGGCCCTTTGTTTGGCAATTGCCATCGCTTTAGCTTTACCAGCATCTACTTTGGCCTGTTCTTCTTGAGTCAGCTCTTTTTTTACCTTAGTTGCAGTGTGCTTAGCACCCATATCCCCAACCAAAGACATAATGCCCACAGCCGAGCGCAAGCGCTCCATAAAAGGTTCGCTTTGGGCACGGGCTTTAGCTGCACCTTTTTGTAATTCGGATTCAATATAGGCAGGGTCTGTAATAATTTCGTCGTAACGCTTACGCGCAGGGGTTAGATAGTCGTTTAGGTACTCAAACAGCTGGCCCTTCATATCCCCCCAACCGATGCCGTTGGCATAGGCTTTACGTATTGCCAAGGTTTCTTCATGACTGGCAAAAGCACTGTATATTTCAAACAAAGTACAGGTATCAGGGTCCTTCACTTCGCCGGGTTGCAAGCTATTGGTGGTGATCTGAAAAATAAGTTTTCGTAATTCATCGGCAGGGGCAAATAAGGGAATGATATTGCCGTAACTCTTACTCATTTTACGGCCATCAAGACCCGACAAAACCTTTGGTTCACCTTCTTCAACCATCGCTTCTGGCAACACAAAGTGTTCTCCATAGGTGTGGTTAAAACGCATGGCAATGTCGCGACACATCTCAATATGCTGAATTTGATCTTTACCCACAGGGATTTGGTGGGCATTAAACATAAGGATATCTGCTGCCATAAGAACGGGATAGCTGTATAAACCCATGCTAATGCCCTGATCTAAGTCGGCATTGGATTGGCGTTGATTCTCGTCTACAGAAGCTTTGTACGCATGGGCTCTATTCATCATGCCCTTGGCAGTCACACAGGTTAAAAACCACGCAAGCTGAGGAATTTCAGGAATATCCGACTGACGATAAAAGGTGGCTTTATCGGTATCTAAACCTAAAGCTAACCAAATTGCAGCGATTTCACGACCAGAACGATGAACCGTTTGTGGGTCTTGGCATTTTATGAGGGCATGATAATCGGCAAGAAAATAAAAACTATCAGTATCCATTTGTTGGCTGGCAGCCACAGCAGGCTTAAGTGCGCCTAGGTAGTTACCTAGATGAGGTGTTCCGGTCGTGGTAATACCTGTGAGCACACGTTGTTTGGCTTGCATGGCTTGAGTCTACTGTTACAAATGAAAGCGTCATTATACACTGGGCATTACGCCTGCGTTAGCCCCAAATAAGGGATATGGAAAGTTATATTATTTTGCACATGGCAATGCCCTTCTCTTACTACAGTTTGATATAAAACTGAGCCTGCAGGTAACCTTGGTAAAAATAATCATAGTAGATATGTGCCTACCTAAAACTGTCGCTTTTAAATTATCTTGCTTCAATTGCATTGCACCGTTAAGGTACGATGATTCAACCTATTCACCAAGGTCACTCCATGGAACAATTAGCTACATTTGGCGCAGGCTGCTTTTGGGGTGTAGAAACCTTATTTGCTGAACAACAAGGCGTTACATCCACCTCTGTAGGTTACATGGGTGGGCACACCACAAATGTTACATACGAAGCCATTTGCCAGGGTGATACCGGCCACGCCGAAGTTGTGCAAATTACCTTTGATGACAACGTAATAGACTTCTCACAGCTGTTGCAGATATTTTGGCAAAACCATAATCCCACCACCCCTAATCAGCAGGGCCCAGACTTTGGCACTCAATATCGTTCGGTAGTGTTTTTCCATAATCAAGACCAACGACAACACGCCTTTGAAATGCGTCAACAACTGACCGACAAGGGTACATTTAAAGCACCCATTATCACCATTATTGAAGCTGCTGACCGTTACTATATCGCAGAGGATTACCATCAGAAGTATTTGTCAAAACGTGGCAAAACTAGCTGTTATATTTAACTGCTTTAACCCATTACTTCTAAGGGGTCTCTTGTTTCGTTAGTGTGCGTCGCTTTTTGACAAGTTAGCCCCAACCCCCATGGGTAAAATTTGCTCGTTATTTTTCGCTCAGTGGCAATCGTGCTCATTGGGCTACTTACCCTTTCTTCGGGAGCAAGCACACATGAAATCTTCTGCTAAAGTTGTCGTTATCGGCGGCGGCGTTGTCGGCGCAGGCACTTTGTACCATTTGGCCAAAAAAGGTTGGACCGACGTAGTGTTGGTCGAACGTAAAGAGCTTACTTCTGGCTCTACATGGCATGCAGCTGGTTTGCTACCGCTTTTTAACATGAGTTATTCTGTAGGTAAGCTACATCAGTACTCTGTTGACTTTTACCATGAACTAGAAAAAGAAACCGGTATGAGTGTCGGTTTCTCCGTGGTGTCTAACATCCGTTTGGCGAACTGCGAATACCGTATGGACGAATACAAGTATTACGCTGGGGTTGCAAAGACTGTGGGGGTAGAGACTAAATTTCTTACACCTGAACAAGTGAAAGAAGTATGGCCTCTTTGTAATACAGAAGGCTTACTTGGTGCAATTCAACATCCAGATGATGGCTATATTCAACCAGCCGACCTCACTCAAGCTCTTTGCAAGGGTGCCCGAGACATGGGTGCTGAGATTTACCGTTTCACTTCGGTAACTGCAATTGAGCAGCAAGTTGATCACACTTGGATCGTTAAGACTGATAAGGGTGACATCGCGTGTGACCACGTAGTGTCTTGTACTGGCAGTTTTGCCCGTAAGACAGGTGAAATGGTTGGCCTAGATATTCCTGTAATCCCAGTAGAACATCAATTCATTGTCACTGAACCACATCCAGAAATTTTGGAGCGAAAAAAGCAAGGGTTGCCAGAGATGGGCGTATTACGCGAATCAGACGGTGGTTACTACTTACGTGAAGAAGCTGGTGGTTTGTTGTTAGGCCCATACGAAAAAGGCGCACCTTGCGTTTATGTAGATGGTCCAGCAGACGACTGTGAATACGAACTATTCAACCAAGAGTTGGATCGTTTAATGCCCCACATTGAATTCTGTATGAACCGTGTACCTGCCTTTGCCGAAGTTGGCGTTAAGGAAGTTTACAACGGTGCAATTGCATATACGCCAGATGGCAATCCTATTGTAGGCCCTGCTCCAGGCCTTAAGAACTTTTGGCTTAACGAAGGTCACTCCTTTGGTATTACTGCTGCCGGCGGAGCTGGCTGGCAATTAGCTGAATGGATGATCGATGGCGAGCCTACCGTAGACATGATGGGTGTAGACCCACGTCGCTTTGGTCCTTACGCCACCCGTGGTTACCTTAAGGAAAAGAACCAAGAAGCTTACTCTAACGTATTCACCACTCACTACCCAGACGAAGAGCGTGAAGCGGCTCGGCCTTTAAAGACCACGCCATGTTACGATCGTATGAAAGCACTAGGTGCAGTATTTGGTAGCGTTTACGGTTGGGAACGTCCTAACTGGTTTATACCTACTAAAGACTACGCTTTAACCGCAGAAGAGTTAGCCACCGACAACGTTGACCAGGTGCTGTGGAATCAAAACTTCTCTGAGCCACTTGATGGTGGCCCTATTGTAGAAAAGAACTCATTCCGTCGTTCTAACTATCATGAGTTTGTAGGCAACGAATGTAAACATGTGACTGAGAAAGTAGGTTTGCTAGACATGTCTGCTTTCGCTAAAGCCATTGTTAAAGGCCCCGGTGCAGAAGCATGGCTAGAGTACATCTTTGCTAACAAGATGCCTAAAACCATTGGTCGTATTTCACTGGTCCACATGCTAACTCTCCATGGTGGTGTGCGTGCTGAATTCACCGTTTACAAGACTGGCCCACAGAGCTACTACCTTGTATCTGCCGGTGCCTTTGAAACCCACGACCATGATTACCTATTCAAGCTTAAACCAGCCGATGGCAGTGTAGACGTGCAACGTGTGACCACCAATACCGGCGTACTTGTATTGGCTGGACCACGTTCACGTGACGTGTTGCAAAAAATCACTGACGCAGATTTGTCTAACGAAAATTTCAAATGGTTAACAGGTAAAAAGATCAACGTAGGTTATGCTACGGCAGAAGCTCTACGCGTGAACTTTGTAGGCGAATTAGGTTGGGAATTACACCACCCAATCGAAATGCAAAACTACATCTTTGATGAAGTCATGAAGGCTGGTGCCGAGTTCGATATTAAGCCATTTGGTATTCGTGCTATGGACTGCATGCGTTTAGAGAAATCTTACCGCTTGATTCCACGTGAAATGTCTATCGAATACTCTGCTATGGAATCTGCCCTAGGCCGTTTTGTACGTGTAGACAAGGAAGGTGATTTTATTGGTAAAGAAGCACTTATTGCTTGGGAAAAGCGTGGTGCTCAAAATGCCTTCGCTACCATCGAAGTACACGGCGTAACTGATGCAGATGCACGTGGGTCTGAAGCTATCTACAAGGACGGCAAAGTCATCGGTCGTGCCACTTCTGGCGGTTACGGCTGGCGTGTAGGTAAATCTCTCGCCCTAGGAATGGTTAAACCAGAACTCTCTGTTATTGGCACAGAACTCGAAATTGAAATTTTGGGTGAGATGTACAAAGCCACTGTGGTTGAAGAGTCACCTTTCGACCCGACAAATGCCAAATTGCGCGCTTAATCAGTTCCCGTAATAATAAGCAACAATTATTGGCCAAGTCATGCATTTGACTTGAGCCAAGTTTTTCATACTAAGTAGCGTTGACTTCTTGGTACGCAGGTTTAAAATGCCTGCTTTTATTAGCGTTAGCAAAAGCCAACGCTACCTTTTATATTTAAGTGAGATCATGTCCATGAAAGTTTTAGTTGGCGTAAAACGCGTACTAGACCCTCAGGTTAAGGCACGCGTTAAGGCAGACAAATCAGGTATCGACCTAACCAATGCCAAGATGACCATGAACCCGTTTTGCGAAAATGCTGTAGAAGAAGCCATTCGCCTACGTGAAGCAGGTAGCGTTGAAGAAGTTGTGGCAATATCTATTGGCGCAGCCAAGTCAGAAGAAACTCTACGTAACGCCCTAGCATTAGGTGCAGACCGTGCCATTTTAGTTCTCACTGAAGAAGTGTTGGAGCCGTTAGCCATTGCTAAAGTGCTTAAAGCCATTGTAGAAAAAGAAAATCCTGACTTAGTTTTGGTTGGCAAACAAGCCATCGATGATGAATGCAACCAAACAGGACAGATGTTGTCTGCCCTATTAGGCTGGCCACAAGCCACCTTTGCTTCAAAACTAGAACTTATTAATGGCAGAGCTCAGGTGACTCGAGAAGTTGACTCAGGTTTAGAAACCATTAACGTCAATATGCCTGCGGTAATTTCCGCAGACCTACGTTTAAACGAGCCACGTTATGCCTCTTTACCTAACGTAATGAAGGCCAAGCGCAAACCACTTGATAAGATAGACCTTATCGACTTAGGTTTAGACACAGCTAACCGCATGACGACCCTTGAAGTGATGGAGCCCCCTGCCCGTGCAGCTGGTGTGATGGTGGCAAGTGTTGCCGAATTAGTTGAAAAGCTACGTAACGAAGCCCAGGTTATTTAAGGAGTCCACTATGAGCATTTTAGTTATTGCAGAACATGATAACGCCAGCTTAGTTGGCGCTACTTTAAACACAGTGACCGCTGCCCAGCAAATTGGCGACGACATTGACTTACTTATTGCTGGTAACGGTTGTGACGCAGCGGCTCAAGCAGCGGCTCAAGTTGCTGGCGTAAACCGTGTGCTCATTGCAGACCACACTAACCTAGAAGGCCTACTAGCAGAAAATGTTGCCAACCTAGTGGTTTCACTAGCTGGCAACTACAGCCATGTGTTGACTGCTGCCACCACCTTTGGCAAAAACTTCATGCCTCGCGCTGCAGCTTTATTAGACATGAGTCAAATTTCTGAAATCAGCGAAGTTATTTCCACAGATACCTTTGTAAGACCTGTGTATGCAGGCAACGCCATGGCTAAAGTCCAATCTAGTGATAGCATCAAATTTATCACCATTCGTACTACCAAGTTTGAAGCCGCTGCTGAAACAGGTGGTTCTGCCACTGTGGAAGCTGTCGATGCCGTTACCGATTCTGGCCTTTCTCGTTTTATTGGTTTATCTTCCTCAGAATCTGAGCGTGTTGAACTGACCTCTGCTTCCATCGTTATTTCTGGTGGCCGTGGCATGCAAAACGGTGAAAATTTCCACATGTTGGATAGTGTTGCCGACAAACTAGGCGCCGCTGTGGGTGCATCTCGTGCCGCCGTAGACGCAGGCTTTGTGCCTAATGACTACCAAGTTGGACAAACGGGTAAAGTAATCGCTCCAGACCTATACATCGCTGTAGGCATTTCTGGTGCTATCCAACACTTGGCTGGCATGAAAGACTCTAAGACCATTGTTGCCATCAACAAAGACTCAGAAGCCCCTATCTTTCAGGTTGCCGATTATGGTTTAGTTGCAGACCTGTTTGAAGCAGTTCCAGAGTTAGAAAAAGCCCTATAAGCTACAACGCTTTGGTATAACCAGAATATGTCGCTCGGGATGACGCGATGGTGTTATAGACCATGACAGCGAGTAACAACAGGCACCACCACCAAAAAACCAGCTATTTGCTGGTTTTTTTATTTGATTGAGAAAGTAATTCGATGTTTTTCAGCTACCACTGCAAGGTCAATGATATGGTGCATTACTTTTAAGCCATAGGCGATAACTACTAAGGTAAAACACATATTTTCTTGTAATGTTTTGAACAAGCTTCTTACTTGCACTTAAATAGACACGGGTAGGCCAATACCGGCTCGTCACAATCCACAGGCCTTGGTTTGAGGTCACAAGCAAGGCACTAACAATACGCTAACATTGACCGCCTAAGAGCCCGTGGGAGTAGTTGTTGATTAGGTTGGAATAATATCACCAATGTTCAGCCGTGGATTTAGACAGGCCAAATATCCTTATAACTGCACCGATGGAGCATGCCTCATGACCTATTACAGGTCGTCAGCACCAATTGCCATCACACTGCTGCTACCCGCGATAATAGAACGGCGGTGAGCCTCAAAACGGGGTAATATGTGGTCTAAGTAATAAGCTACAGTAACCAGCTTATTAGCTTTAAAGCTCTCACTTTCTTCCATGGCCACTAAATCAGCACTACGAATCATTTGCCATGCACCACAAACGTAACCACTCAACATTAATAAATCAAAACTTATGGCCCCAGCAAACATCACGTCATCCTTGGCTTGCTGCAGTAATTGTTTGTAGCTAGACTCAAGCCCATCGATGGCTTCAGACATATTACCTCGATGCTGCTCACTCACAGCATGACCATGCAAGCTTAAGTCATCACGCATTTGCTGCACTAGATCAGCCATGGCTGCGCCTTGGTCGTATACAGTTTTTCTGCCCGCTAGGTCTAACGCCTGAATACCCGTAGTACCCTCGTAAATCGTAAGTATTCGAGCATCCCTCTGGTGTTGTGCAGCACCCGTTTCTTCAATGAATCCCATACCACCATGTATTTGCACACCTAATGAAGTAACCTCCTGAGATACCTCAGTACACCAACCTTTAGCAATGGGAGTTAATAACCCCACTCGCTTTAGTGCGAGGCCTCGGGTAGCAGCATCAGTTGCTTTGTGACTTAGATCAATCTGAGTTGCAGTTGCATAGGTAATGGCTCGACCCGCTTCAGTGAGGCTACGCATGGTCATCAACATTCTGCGCACATCCGGATGGTGGATGATTGCGCCACGCTGCTTAGTGCCTGGGGCAGCACACTGAACACGTTCTCGGGCATACTCTAGCGCACCTTGATAGGCGCGATCAGACAGGCTAACTCCTTGCAGGCCTACTAGTAAACGGGCGTTATTCATCATCGTAAACATGGCAACTAAGCCTTGATGGGGTTGGCCAACAAGATAACCAATAGCACCACCATTGTCACCATAACTCATGACACAGGTTGGGCTAGCATGAATACCCAGCTTGTGCTCTAAATTAATTGCGTAGACATCATTACGCTCACCCAAACTACCATCTCCATTAACCAAAAATTTAGGCACCAAAAACAAGGATATGCCTTTTACCCCGTCAGGGGCATCAGGTAATTTGGCTAATACTAGGTGAATGATGTTATCAGTCATGTCGTGATCACCCCAAGTGATATAGATCTTTTGACCTTTAACAAGAAAGTGATCGCCATTAGGTACAGCAGTGGTAGTTATAACAGCCAAATCTGTGCCTGCATGGGGCTCAGTAAGGTTCATCGTACCTGTCCATTCACCACTAATCATTTTAGTTAGGTAAATATCTTTCAAGTGTTCGCTGCCATGGGCAAATATGGCTTCTGTGGCGCCCGAAGTCAGCAAGGGGCAAAGCCCAAGAGACATGTTAGCTGCATTCATCATTTCCGCAACGGGCATAGAAAAACTGAAGGGCAACCCTTGTCCACCATATTGCTCGTCAAAATATAGGCTATTCCAGCCCCCTTGAGCGTATTTTTGATAGGCGTTCTTAAATCCATCAGCAGATTTAACACCACTTTCAGCTAACTTAACGCCCTGTTGATCGCCTGCATAGTTGATTGGAGACCAGACTTCACTCGCTAATTTATCAGCTTCTGATAGCACCGCTTGCAGTAGGTCTTCACTGGCATCTTCGTTGTCAATCGCTGCGGCAAAGTTAGGCAAATCAAGCAAGCGATTGACTACAAAATTCATTTCTTCTAAAGGGGCTTGATAGTCGTTCATTTTAATCGCTCTTTTAAATTAGTGTGTCGTGTGACGCCGAGGGTCGATTTGGCTTAATTTTAGCCTGACATTTGTAGCCAAGCGAAATAATGCCTATCATGCTGACCCACGGGTTCCACAAAGAACTCATGAGACAACTTTTAAAGGAGCAGCATGTGGCCAACCAACACGGGTATTATATAGAAGATTTAAGCATTGGTATGACGTCAAGCTATGAAAAAACTGTTACAGCAAAAGATATTGAAGCCTTTGCTGCAGTCACAGGCGACACTAACCCAGTACACTTAGACGCAGAATACGCTGCAACTACGCCATTTAAAGCGCGTATTGCTCACGGCATGATTAGCGCAGGAATAATTTCTACAGTGTTAGGAACACAGCTGCCTGGACCTGGCTGCATCTACTTAGATCAGCAGATTAAATTTAGAGCAGCAGTGTTTATAGACGACACCGTTGTAGCAACAGTTACAGTTGAGGATATTAACCAGCGCCGTGGCCGCGTCAGCCTAAAAACCCAGTGTTTTGTAAATGGCAAACTGGTGGCTGACGGCATGGCATCGATGATGGTCGACAAGAAAGGCTAGCTACGCTCAGATCTTGGCGGTTATGCGCCTTATTTCTTCTTCGCGTGCAATCAGTGTGCGTTTAAGTTCGAGGACCGTGTTATTCAATAGAAAAGCTTCGCCGTCTTTAGACTTTAATTGTTTACGTATATCTTTTTCACGTCTGGTAGTAGCAGACTTATCTAGCATCGTTCGATTTTTTAATTCCTTCATATCAGTCTCACTTTGCTCAAGTTCACCTTCTAAACGTTTTAATCGGTTAGACGATGCCAAGACCTTACTGGTGGACTTAGACATATTACGAGACTGGCTAGTAATCTCCCCTCGATACTTGCGCAATTCCTCATCTTGGCTGCGAATCTGACTAAACTGATTATCGTGAGTGACCGTACTTCTTGCCACTTCACCTTGTAAGTCTTGAATCTGGGAATTTAAAGCCATTTCCTTTTTGCCCCATTCGTCACGCAGCTTATCCAATTGATGCTTGTAATAGCTCATCTTGCTCTTTACTTTGCTGACGTTTTCTTGGTGACGGACCCCCTCTTCTTTCAAGCGGACATCAAGCTGTGTCTTGGCCTCATCACTACTTGTTTGTGCACGCTGCATTTCACCTTTAGACTCAGTTACTTTGTGACTCATAGAAATCATATTGGATTCGGCGGACTGCAAATTGCTGCGCAGCATTGCACGTTCAGCCTCCAAGTTTTTAACACTACGTTTGTGTTCACTCAACTGAAGACGCAACCGCTGGTTGGAGTCTTCTATAGCTTCTAGCTGAGCCTTGGACAAATAGAGCTCGTCTTCCAAAGATTTTCCATTAGCCGCCATAGGCGTATTATGGTTTGTTCCTAATTCCAGCTCTAAATGAGCATCTTTTAGGGCATTTTCCCAAATCAACTGTACTGACTGATAGACTGTTTCTGGCACATCTGGACGATGGTGGGATCCCATACTTCGATGAAAATCAACTTGACTTTCTTGCTTCACCCACCAACGCTCTAACCTGCTACGTAATTCGTCAGAGGCTTCAATATGCATTTTATCTGCAATAGCTTGCACACTTACTTGTTCGCCAGAGGACATCAGCTCATTAGCAAACTTGTGTACATTAGCTGTATCAATACGGTCATCCATTGGGTCTATATGTCTCCAATAATTACAAATAATCCAAACCATATGGTTTTAGATAATATTTAAAAGTTTACCTTATTTTATTCATGCTGGCACCATTTTGCGCAGCACAAATTTTTGAATTTTACCTGTGGCAGTTTTTGGTAAAGCCCCAAAAACAACATGTTTAGGCACTTTAAAACGTGCCATGTTGTCCTTACAATAGCCAATCAATTCTTCTGCCGTGACTAGCGCATCAGGTTTGAGCGTTATAAATGCACAGGGAGTTTCTCCCCATTTTTCGTCGGGCCTCGCCACTACTGCTGCTTCTAACACGGCAGGGTGACTATACAAGACTCCCTCAATTTCAATTGAAGAGATATTCTCTCCTCCTGAAATGATAATATCTTTGGCTCTGTCCTTAATTTCCATGTACCCGTCTTCGTGCCAAACAGCAAGATCTCCAGTACGGAACCATCCCCCTTCAAAGGCCTCAGCTGTAGCTGTTGGATTCTTAAGGTAACCTTTCATTACCATATTGCCACGTAGACATATTTCACCAATGGTTTCACCATCTTTAGGCACAGGCATCATTGTTGCTGTATTCATCACCATGTGATCCTCTTGAGCAGGACCTCTAACACCTTGGCGAGACTTTAACGCAGCTTGTTGCGACTTTGATAAGTGACCCCAAAGGTGGGGCTGCCACTCGCAAATAACACACGCCCCGTAAGTTTCTGTTAAGCCATAGACATGTGTGACCTCAAAACCCAAGTCTTCCATAGCTTCGATAACCGCAGCTGGAGGCGCCGCACCCGCTGTCATTACTTTCACTTGGTGCTGGATACCCTGTTTATACTGGTCATCGGCATTATTAATCATATTAAGCACAATAGGTGCACCACCAAAGTGCGTCACTTTCTCTTGCCTAATAAGCTGGAGCATGGTTTCTGGTTTTAAATGGCGAATAAATACATTGGTTCCAGCCAATAAGGCTGTGGTCCATGGAAAGCACCAGCCATTACAATGAAACATGGGCACAATGGTCATAAACTTTGGGTACTTCGGCATATCCCAGCTGAAGGCCATACTCATGGCAGTTAAATAGGCTCCTCGGTGATGATAAACCACCCCTTTAGGGTTGCCTGTAGTGCCCGATGTATAATTTAAACTGATAGCTTGCCACTCATCATCTGGCATTTCCCAATGACTATCCCTGTCGCCTTCTGCAATAAGCTTTTCATAGGTCAGTTCGCCTATGAGTCGACCACCCTCAAAAGTCGGGTCATCTATATCTACTACTAAGGGTTTTGCTTCACACAAGGTTAGCGCAAGGGCAACAGTCTCAGAGAACTCACGATCTACAAATACCACTTTGGTTTCTGCATGATCAAAAATAAAAGCAATAGTCTTTGCGTCTAAACGGGTATTGATCGCATTAAGCACTGCACCCGCCATCGGCACAGCATAATGAGACTCAAACAATTCTGGTCCGTTATGGGACACTACGGATACTGTGTCTCCTAAACCAACACCTCTGTTTTTAAGGGCATTAGCCATAGCACAAGAACGTTGATAAGTTTGTAACCACGTGCGACGTACGTCGCCATAGACTTGAGCTTCTATAGATGGATACACCTCTGCAGCTCGTTTAAGCAACGATAAAGGCGAAAGACTTTGAAAGTTAGCCTGGTTTTTATCGAGAGCAGTGTTATACATAAGCGGCACCTAGGAGTGTATTTAGACGGACTGCAGCATAGCTAAAGAAATCAAATAGCACCAGCACAAGTACGCATTAGTCGGACATTAGCTCAAACGTTCAACGGCGTTTTGTAGGCGCTGATCTAAGGGTGCGCGTACATCAATTTTCTTTTCTGTACTCGGATCAACCAAGCGCAACTGGGCTGCATGTAAGAATAGACGATTTAACCCTAACTGCCGTTGCAGCTGATTAATTTCATCGACACCGTACTTAGGGTCACCTACGATAGGGTGGCCCATATGCTGGCAATGCACACGAATTTGATGGGTTCTGCCGGTAATAGGCCTAGCCTCAATTAAGGTAAACTGACCTAAGCTTTGTAACACTCTATATCGCGTAATACTGCGCTTACCTTCCTGAACAACCCGCACCATCCGTTCACCAGATTGTACGACATTCTTCAGCAGCGGCGCATCCACTTTTTGACAAGATTTGGGCCAACCTCCGATCACTAACGCTTGATACATCTTGTCGATGCCACCGTCCCTAAGTTGGGCATGAATAGCCCTTAACGTAGAGCGCTTTTTGGCAACCATGATACAACCCGATGTATCTCTATCTAAACGATGCACAAGTTCCAGAGAACGTTCATTAGGAAATAGCTGACGTAAACTTTCAATTAAACCTAAGTTAATGCCGCTGCCACCATGAACAGCTAAGCCATGAGGTTTATTAATAATCAATAAGCCTGGACTTTCATACAAAATAGCGTCACGTAACTGTTTTTCTAAACCTTTGCCGACTGCAGCTGGCGCATTAGGCTCTGGCAGTTTAACCGGCGGAACACGCACTATGTCACCATTTTTTAGCTTATAGTCAGGCTTAATACGGCCTTTATTGACGCGCACCTCTCCCTTCCTGACGATACGGTATATAAAGCTTTTGGGCGCACCTTTAAGCTGGGTAATGAGAAAATTATCGATACGCTGACCTGCCCTATCTTCATCAATAGAGACAAATTTAACAGCGGTGGCGGTCAATGCAGGAGGAGGTGTCGGCTTTTGTGGCATAAATGGAAAACTAATGACTTTATTAATTGCGGGCTAAGGGCGAGAATGGTAACATAAGGGCTACTGAAACTGACACTAATTCAGTGACTGGGTACAAATTTAATGACCCATTTCAGTTAACCAATTTTTAGGTGGGGCCTGACAAACCCAACCCGTTGATTTTGCCGTTTTATGCTTAATGTATACCTAGCACCGCAAAATCCAAATGAAATAGGCTGTAACTCGGTGTATTCCCAGTTATTTAACGTAAAACCACCCGTTTTACCCAGTTACGGCGAATTAATTTATGCTTGGTGTTTAGGTGTAGATGTACCCTACCCATGGACTGGTCTGAACAAAAATTACAGTGCTGAGGCAAGCACACAGGGACAGTAGCTAAATCAATAGAATAAACAGGGCCATTTTTGAATTTAAATTGAGCTGCTGGTGAGTTAACTTACACGTTAACCTATATGATTAATATTGTTAGAATACACAGACCAATAACATAATTTGGAATGCACAGTGCAATTCAAATTTATCCGAGAAGGTAACGGTTTCCTGCACCGTAAGGGCTTTTATTAGCTTTCGTACACCCGTAAAAATATTAATTGCCGTAGGGTAAATGGGCTTCAAGAAATTGAAAACCATGAAAAGAATGCTCATTAATGCAACCCACTCTGAAGAGTTGCGCGTTGCACTGGTCGATGGCCAGCGTATGTACGACCTAGATATCGAATCTGGTGCTCGTGAACAAAAAAAGGCCAATATTTACCGTGGCCGCATCACCCGTGTAGAACCTAGCTTAGAGGCTGCGTTTGTTGACTATGGTTCAGAACGCCATGGTTTCTTACCCCTTAAAGAAATTTCTCGAGAGTACTTTAAAGACCCGTCACAAAGTGGCCGTTCTAGTATTCGTGAACTTGTTAAAGAAGGTCAGGAAATTGTTGTTCAAGTGGACAAAGAAGAACGTGGCAATAAAGGCGCAGCCTTAACCACATTCATTAGTCTTGCTGGCCGTTATTTAGTATTAATGCCTAATAACCCACGTGCCGGCGGTATTTCTCGTCGCATTGAAGGTGAAGAACGGTCTGAACTACGTGACGTAATGAACCAACTTACTGTGCCTGCTGAGTCGGGCGTAATTGTTCGCACCGCAGGTATTGGCCGCAGTGCTGAAGAAATTCAGTGGGACCTAGATTATTTACAGCAGTTGTGGGAATCCATCACCGCAGCTTCTGACAAACATCCAGCACCCTTCCTAATATACCAAGAAAGCAACGTTATCATTCGCGCTATGCGTGATTATCTGCGTCAAGACATTGGCGAAGTATTGATCGACGAGCCTAAGGTTCACCAAGACGTATTAAGCTTTGTGCAACAAGTGATGCCTAGTTATGAGAACAAAATTAAGCTCTATGACCAGGACATACCACTATTCAACCGTTTCCAAATTGAATCACAAATTGAAACCGCTTTCCAACGTGAAGTAACGCTTCCTTCTGGTGGCGCCATTGTAATCGATCCAACAGAAGCGTTGGTGTCTATCGACATTAACTCAGCTCGTGCTACTAAGGGCAGCGACATCGAAGAAACGGCATTAAATACAAACTTAGAAGCCGCAGAAGAGATTGCTCGACAGTTACGTTTACGTGACATGGGCGGTTTAGTAGTGATTGATTTTATCGACATGGGCCCAATGCGTAACCAACGTGCAGTAGAAAACAAACTACGTGATAGCCTAAAGCTAGATCGTGCTCGTGTGCAGGTTGGCCGTATTTCTCGCTTTGGCTTAATGGAAATGTCTCGCCAGCGTTTGCGTCCCTCATTGGGCGAAACATCGGGTATCGTTTGCCCACGTTGTAGCGGCCAAGGCAGCATCCGTGATGTTGCATCATTGGCGTTGTCTATCATTCGTTTAATCAACGAAGAAGCAAGCAAGGACCGCTCCGCAGAAATTCGTGTAGTATTGCCAGTTAATATGGCAACCTATCTACTAAATGAGAAACGTGCTGAAATTCTAGAAGTAGAAAAAACTGTCGGTGTTCGCGTAGTGATTATTCCGAACCCACAAATGGATACACCTCATTTCGAAGTCAGCCGCTTACGGGATGACCATGAATCAGCTCAAGTAGGTGAAACTAGCTACGAAATAGACTTGATTCAACATAATTTTGATGCCAAAGAGTTTGATGCTAAAACGCCACTGGCCATGGAAAAACCAGCAGTGGAAAGCATGCAGCCGGCCAAACCAGCACCACAAATAGAAGCTTCTGCATCTGGCAAAGCCAGAATGACTCCAGTGAAAGCTGCTAAGCCTGCTGGTATAGGTGCACGTATGGTTCGCGCCTTAGGCCGTTTAGTTAACGGCGACCCGAAAGTCAAAGTAGATGAAAAAGCACCCGTTAAAAGCTCTTCAGCTCGCAACGAGTCACGCAACGGTCCTCGCAATACTCAAAGCCGCAACCAAAACGATGATCGTCGTCGTGGACGTAACGGCAACCGACGCAATGATCCTCGCAGCGATTCACGTGAAGAAAAGCGTAACGAAGCAAATACAGACTCACGTAACGCGCCTCGTAACGAAGCCAATGTGGACTCTCGTAATGAAGAACGTAAGAATGACCGTAACACAGATGAAAAACGCAGCAATCGTCGCCAGGACACTCGCAACAAGAGCCGTGAGCCAAAGGTAGCTGAAGTAGTAGAGGCTGTAGTTACACAGGCGCCTGCAGTAGCAGAGGAAGCCTTTGAATCCAATGCAAACCGCACCCGTGATCAAAAGCGACGTCGCGATCGCAGTGGCAAACGCAGCAACCCTAAGCCACAAGTTGAGGAAACCTCAGAAGCGAATAACGAAACAGTTGCTGAAGAGATTTTAGACGTTAATGTTGCAGTCCAAATCGAAGCAGTCCCTACTGTAGGAGTTGAGACTAACTCTGAAGTTGAAGTTGAAGTTGAAGCAACCTCTAAAAAAGAAACTTCAGATAAGAAGCCTCGTCAGCGTAAACCACGTGAACGCAAGCCGAAAGAAGCTAAAACGACTGCAGCCGTAGTTGAAACATCTGCAGCAAGCGAACAACCTCCTGCTGAAGCTGTTGTTGAAAACGCTAGCGAAGTAGTAGTTGAAACTGTGACTGAAGTAGTTGCTGAAGCTCCTGTAGAAGCAAAGGCTAAAACTCCTGCAAAAGCAAAGACCAAAACTCCCACAGAAACTCCTGCCGCAGAAAAGACTGAAGCAATTGTTGAGGTATTGGTGAAAAAGGCCACTGAAGCAGTCATTGAGAAAACTGCTGAAACCGAAGCAGTGGTCATTCTAGAAGAAGTGCAGCCAGCATCTGCTGATGAAGCACCTGCTCCTCGCTCTTCTCGCCCACGTGCTCACAATGACCCTCGTGAGAAACGTCGTCGTGAAAAAGCTGAAGCAGAGAAATCTTCAGCTAACAAAGGCTAACCTAACCTTATAGGTAAAACTCGCCTCGGTTGTCAAACAACCGAGGTTCTATTTCTAACGTGACGCCAAACTTCACGGCCACATCGGCTTTAATCCGTTTAGCCAAATCCAAAACTTCCTTACCCGTAGCGCTGCCTGAACAAACCAAAACTAATGCTTGGTACTCATGAACACCCACTTCTCCTTGTCTAAAACCTTTCCAACCTAATTGGTCAATCAACCAACCAGCAGCTAATTTATGCTTGTTTGGGTCCACAGCGTAAGTCACAAGGCCTGGCCACTGTTGTGCTAATGCCTGCTTTTGTCCATTACTTACCATAGGGTTTTTAAAAAAACTGCCTACATTAGGAATCTTTTTTGGGTCTGGCAGCTTCGAACGGCGAATATGGATCACAGCATCGCGTACCTGTTGTGGCGAGGCACTTATTGCAGGCTTACCCAACTGTGATGTAATGGTATCTTCAATAATACCATAGCTAACCTTAGGCTCAGTATCGCGGCTCAAGAGCAGCCGCACTTGGGTGATGATCCAGCACTGATGGCGTTTAAATACACTGTCTCTGTAACCAAACTCGCAGTCAGCGGAGGACAGCTCAAACTCTTCTCCAGTATCAAAATCAAACACCTGAACACCACCAAGGCAGTGTTTAAGCTCTACACCATAAGCGCCAATATTTTGAATAGGTGCGGCACCTACCTGCCCTGGAATCAGAGACAAATTTTCTAAGCCACTAGCACCACGCATGATCGATTCTTCAACCAGCAGATCCCACTCATAACCCGCTTGCACACTAACAATAAAATTTTTAGATATTCTATCTAAGGATTTTTCGGCCGGCCAAAACACCTGATCCATTGCCATAAACATAACTAAACCGTCAAAGTCTTGAGTTAATACAAGGTTGCTACCACCGCCTAACAGCAGCCATGGGCAGTGCTTATCCTGACAAAATTGACGAGCTGCACGCAAATCAGCAATACAGTTTACCCTAACAAAATAGGCAGCTTTAACGTCTAAACTTAACGTATTATATGGTTTAAGGCTAATGCTGTGTTTTAGTTCCATTAACTTTCCAAGGCTGTTGAAGCTAGGAATTCACGCATCCAATTTAAGTCTTCAAGTGTGTCGACACCAGCAGGCATGCCTTCAGGAGCTAAGTCCACATGAATACTTTCGCCATAATGTAACGCTCTAAGTTGCTCAAGGCTTTCAAGGGTTTCATAGCTTGACTGCGGCCAGCTCACATAGCGGTGCAAAAAACCTACTCGATAAGCATAAAGCCCTATGTGGCGCAGGTACACATCCTTGTGCGCAAGCTTATTTTCGTCTTCATTCCAACTCCGGTCCCAGGGCAAAGGAGCACGAGAGAAGTACATGGCCATGTTAGCTGCGTTACGCACCAGTTTCACAGCATTAGTATCAAACACCTGTTCAAAGTCATCTATAGGCTCAGCTAAGGTCGCAATAGCCGCATTGGAGTACCGCTGTAAGTTATTAGCCACCTGATTGATTAAATTGGGAGGAATTAAAGGCTCATCCCCTTGTACATTCACCACAATATGATCATCTGGCAAAGCCAGATACTCTGCAACTTCTTGTAATCGATCAGTGCCCGTTGTGTGGTCTTCACGGGTCATGATGACCTTGTCACAAAAACCTTTTGCGTGATTTACAATGTCCATATGGTCTGTCGCTATATAGACCTGCGATGCATCACTCTTGCATGCCTGCTGGTAGACCCGCTGCAGCATACTTAAGCCACCAAGGTCCAACAGTGGCTTGCCTGGTAGGCGGCTCGAGTAGAACCGCGCTGGGATCACCACGGAAAAGTCCATTACGCTTGCTTCTCTTCATCTGTAAGGGGCCTTGCTTGCGCTTCTAATAACACCGGAATACCCGCATCAATAGGATAGGCTAAGCCACTGGCAGGACAAAAAAGTTCATTTGTCTGTGAATGATAAAACAGTTGGCCGTGGCTCACTGGGCAGGCAAGAACTTCTAATAACTTCTTATCCATGGGAATCCTTATTCAATGGGTGTCATAGGTTATAAACCTAATTGTAACAACAGCGCGTCGATTTGCGCAGGTGCAATAGTTAATGATTGAGTTGCGTATAACCAAGGCATTGGTGGTTGATTGTTGTTAGCTTGGGCCAATACCTTACATTTAACAGCATCTTTGGCAGTCATAATGAGTTTGTAGTTGGGCAGATCATGTACTTTGAATTGATAATGATCTGCATACTCTTGGCCGTCAACCTCGTAGCCACGATGACGTAAATCGTCAAAAAAACGTTTTGGGTGACCTATAGCAGCGATTGCATAAATTGGATTCTGAACATCAGGCCAGGGTACAACTAGGTTATCGTATACCCGCTTTAGCTGGTCGAGTTGAGGTATAAGGTGGCATAGCGCTTTACCTTGCATATGTTGCAGTAATTGTTTACTTATAGTGCCGTTAGGCACACCAGTGGTGAATACTTGGTCCACTTGAGAGAGCCTTATAGCAGGTTCTCTTAGGGGGCCAGCTGGAATGCATAAACCATTACCAATGCCTCGGCTACCGTCAATCAAACACCACTCCACATCACCTTTAATAGCACTATGCTGCAAACCGTCATCACTAATAACTAAGTCAAATTGTTGTTGCTGTGCTAGCCAAGCAATACTGGATTTTCGGCACCAACCTACTACTACGGGTACACCAGTTAACTGACTCAATAATAACGGCTCATCGCCAACGGTATGAGCGTCATCTTCTGTACTTACGCAATGTGGCCCGGGCCCTACCTTACCCCCGTACCCTCTACTGATAATTGCACAGCGCAAACCTTTATTTTTTAAGGCCGCAACAAGGGCTACCACTAAAGGTGTTTTACCTGTGCCACCAATAGTAATGTTTCCTATTACCACTAGGGGTAGCGGGTTTATGCCCGCTTTAATTTGCCTAGACAGGTGCCAAGCCTTAAGCCATAAGTACAGACTAGCAAAGGGCCATAATAAGTATAACCACCAAGCCCCTCTATACCATGCGTTGAGTAATTTCTGAGTCACCTTGGTTCCATATTGAGCCCATACTTAGCTATCATTTGTCTATCGATTCACCATCGCTTGACATTACTGCAGATTAATCTGTAATACATGCCTCTATGACATTATTATAACCCACACCAGAGTGCTATCAAGCACTTATATATAGTGCTTACGTATAGCACCGCTAGGGCACATATGGGATCACTTGATATTCACCATTAGTTTCAAATACCACCCGTATTTGACCGTGACGGCCAGTGTTATACCAATGACTACCATGGCGCCAATAGGTATCGGTAATCTGTTCATGGGGGTGGCCATATGAATTATTTTTCCCTGCAGAAACCAACACGTATGCAGGCCTTACCTGGGTTAAAAACTTTTCTGTAGATGAGGTTTTACTGCCATGATGGGGTGCGATCAGCACGTCGCTAGCAAGGGTCATGCCGCCTGATTTACTAGCAATTTTCACCAACAAATCTTCTGCCTTAGCTTCAATATCTCCAGCAATTATCACCTGCCTACCATATACATTAAGCAATATCACACAAGAGGCATTATTGCCTGATAGGCCATAATCTGCCAAAGCAATTTGGCGCCACATAAGTTTGTCATCAGAATCTTGCCAGAGGTTTTCCCAAGCTGTACTAACACAACGACTCACCTTTATTGCAGCCGTAACTAGGTCTTGCTCCCGTTTTGCTTTACTTTCTGAGGGTAATATTAGACGTTGCACCGTTTGCTGCTGCAGCAACGCATCTAGGCCACCACTATGATCCATATCCCAATGACTTATTACCAACACATCAAGCTGGTTCACACCTTGGGCCAGCATCTCTGGCAAAATCACTGCGTCTACCAAATTAAAACCACTGCGATAACGATTACCAACGTCATAAAGCATATTTTGTTCGCCTTGACGCACCCAAACGCTCAAACCCTGGCCTACATCTAACATTGTGACTACAACCCGTGGCTGAATATGAGTTTGGCTTTTAGGGAAATTGGTTTCAAAGATCTTAATCATTATAAAAAACACAAGCGGCATCAGTAACATCAATACTGGCCAGTGCCAACGCCTTATAACTAGACAGAGGCACCCAACTATTAAGGTAGACACCCAGACTTCGAGTGGCAACCAAGCCACAAACACCTGAGACCAAGTGAATCCTGCAAGAGATTCTAACCCTTGCCATAACAAGGACAAGGTTATGTCTATGCCAGTGAAAAAAAACTGTGGAAGGGTGGTAAAAATTGTGGCAATACTAATTAGTAGTAAGGCAGGAATGAGCAACACACTAAACAGCGGCACTAAGAAGATATTTACTAGGGGGCCAACAAGGCTCACATAGCCAGTGCCCAATGCAATCACGGGCACTAACAACAAAGACAAAGCACCTTGGGCTGCTAATAACTGTATAACCCGATGCCACCATCGCTGACTAGCTGACTGATACCACACTAAACCTAAGGCAAATACAGCAGTATAAGACAACCAAAAGCCTAAGCTGGAGGCGCTGATGGGTTGCAAGACAAGGGTCACAAAAAACGCGATAAATAATCGTTGAGTAAAGCTCAACTGCAAACCCCACATAGAGCCCCACATCAGACCAGCTAACATAATAACCGCTCGCTGTGCTGGCAAACCAAAACCACTAAGCAACGCAAAACCTATGGCGGCGCCTAAACCTACCCACGCACCCACTCGTATACCCAAACTACTATGGATACTAAAGGGCAATATCAATAAACGCATCAAAAGCATCACTAACACGGCCACCAAACCCACGTGCAGTCCAGAAATCACCAGCAAGTGGGTTGTGCCAGTAGCTGCTAGCACCCGCCATTGTTTTGCTGTTAGAGCTGAGGTTTGACCAACAACAAGAGCGCCCCACAAAGCAATAGATTCAGGCGACATAGATCGTGTTTCGGCATAGCTCTGTAAGCCCTGCCATAGCTTCTCGCGCAGCTGTTCCAATGACAACTTTGGCGAACTTATAACGCTACAAGTGTTTCCGGTAACGAGCCATTGCTTAACGTAACCAGACGCTACTTGGCCCTCTAGCTGGCTCCAACGAACATAGTCATAATTTTGCAGATTGTGGTAGTTTTTAGCACCTTTTAAACGCACGATCAATTCAACCTTGTGGCCAATTAAACCTGCTAGGCCCAAGGCTTGATCCAAGGCTTTTAGTTTAGGTTGAGCAACGTCCGTATAGGGATAAATGTTCACTTTTACTTTCCCAAGCAGCGGTTGTGACAACGCCTTATAGACAGGTTTAGCTCCTTTGTTATCTGCCACTATAGGCACATCGACCTGAGCATCGCTTAGGAGCAGACTGAGGCCCGCATAGTTAGATGTAAGTTTGGATACACAAGCATTGATACGTAGATCCTTACCAACCCATGGCTGAGGAAACTGACTATAAACATGATCATACTGGCCCGCACTGGCCAGCAAAAATGTAATCAGGCCTAAGGCGGCTTTGCGACGTGTATAAGCTACTAAAAGTCCACTCAATAACACGATGACTAGGTAGAGGCCATTTACAAAGCCGAACTCAGCCCAACCTAAACACCAAAACAGTAAAAAAAACAAACCATTTATATACATAATGTCTCATCCTTGAGTGCACTAAACCTTGGCTTAGTTTGTATATAAGCGCATAATCAGTGAATAAGGCCTGCGCCTGAAAAACGTCTTACCCGCTACTATTAATAAGGTTAGTTCATGCCGCGTAAGTTTTTTAAACGCATCAGCCCAAATCCAGAAAAATTGACTAAATATCAATCGCTTGGCTGGTTAAGCAAGTTAATGCACGATACTCAGTTGTGGGGATTCAAACGTACAAGTGTAGCTAAGGGCTGCGCTATAGGCCTTTTTTGTTGCATGATTCCTATGCCACTCCAAATGCTCCTAGCAGCTAGCATAGCTCTTGTTTGGAAAGCTAACATTCCACTGTCTGTAGCTTTGGTTTGGGTTAGTAACCCACTCACCATGGCACCTATCTTATACGCCAACTACAAATTTGGATCTTGGATACTACAAACGCCTGCCTATCAGTTGGACTTTGAATGGTCTAGGAGTTGGCTATTTCAACAGCTGCACATGCTATGGAAGCCCCTGTATGTCGGCTCTTTTGCTGGTGGCCTGATTTTGGCTGTGGCTGCTTTTTTTACCGTACAATTACTTTGGAGCTGGCAGGTTAAACGTAACTGGCTTAAACGTAAACGTTAGCTAGCTCGTTAGTTTTCCATCTTGCAACTTTAGTTGTGAATCCAGTTGGCCGGCTAACTCTAGGTCATGGGTAACCGCAACAAAAGCAGTCCCTAGATCTGACTGCAGTTGTTTTAGTAACCCCAAAGTTTGTTGTGCATTGTGGCGATCTAAATTACCTGTGGGTTCATCCATCAGCAAGCATGCTGGTTCATTAATTAGTGCGCGAGCTATGGCAACACGTTGTCGTTCTCCACCGGACAGAGCTCCAGGCCTATGGCTAGTACGATCTCCTAAATCCACCCTTTGTAACATTGCCAAGGCTTTTTGTTCTGCTTTAGCAGGTTTATTACCTGCCATAATATGGGGCAGCATAACGTTTTCTAAGGCGCTAAATTCTGCTAATAAATGATGGAACTGGAATACAAAGCCTAGACGTTGGTTACGCAACTTGGCCGCTTGATTACCGTTTAGATCAGACAAACATTCACCCACAACCAATACCTCACCGGCATCTGGCTGTTCTAGACCTGCCAGCAGCTGCAACAAGGTGCTTTTGCCAGAACCCGAACTGCCAATGATAGCCATACTTTGGGCTTGGGCTAGCTGTAAATCTAAACCTTTAAGTACATCCACCTGCCGCTCGCCATCTTTGAATGACTTCACTAACCCAGTAGCTTGTAATACCCAATTACTCATGACGTAACACCTCTGCTGGCTCTACTTTTGATGCTCGCCAGGCTGGATAAAGTGTCGCCATGACACATAGGATAAAAGAGCTAATACTGATCAAAAGCACATCTTCCAAGTTAACTTGAGAAGGAAAATAACTAATAAAATAAACGTCAGCGCTAAGTACTTTAAAACCAAATACTTGTTCAGCCCAGTCAACAATACCAGTAATATTAAGTGCCAGCACAACACCTATTAATGTGCCCAATAAAGTCCCTAAAAACCCGATGATGCTGCCTTGAACAATAAAAATGCCCATGACATCTCTTTGACTTGCCCCAAGAGTTCTCAGAATCGCGATGTCAGCCTGCTTCTCAACCACTAGCATCACCAATGTAGAAACGATGTTAAACGCCGCTACGGCAACCACAAGCATCAATAACAGCCCAAGCATGCGGCGCTCTAACTGAATGGCTTGAAATAAACTACCGTGGGTCCTTGTCCAGTCACTGGTCCAGTATTGACCAGGCAATTGCAATGCAACTTGCTGTGCTTTCGCTGGGGCAGTGAATAAATCGTCCAGCTTCAATCGCAAACCTTCCACCCCACCGCCTAAGCGTTTTAGCTTACTGGCATCAGCAATATGCATAATTGCCAAATTAGCATCTAATTCTGCACCCACTTTAAAAATGCCAACCAAGTTGAAACGCTTCAAACGAGGAATAATGCCTGCTACGGTCAGTGAAGCTTCAGGCAAAAATAAAGTCACCTTGTCACCCAACCGTGCACCTAATTGGCGAGCCAGTAGATCGCCCATAAGAATATTAAATTCTCCAGCCTTGAGGTCTGACACAGTGCCATGGGTCATGTGATTTGGCAATATAGACACTCTAGCTTCGGCTTCTGGTTCGATACCATGTAACAACACTGGTTGGACTCTACCCAGGTTGTTAAACATACCTTGCCCATGTACAAAAGGAGCCACGCCAACAACACCTTCAACCTGCATTGCCAGCTTCGCAGGGTGTTGCCAATCCATAATTGGTTCGGCAGTTTGAACAATTGCATGGGGTACCATGCCTAAAATACGTTGTCGTAGCTCTTGATCAAAGCCGTTCATCACCGACAGCACTAGTATGAGTACCGTAACGCCAAGCACTAAGCCCAACATAGAAATGAGTGAAATAAAGGAAATGAAGTGGTTTTGCCGCTGAGCTCGGGTGTATCTTAGGCCAACAGTCAAAGCAATAGATTGAAACATAAGTTTCCTAATGGGATAGAAAAACCCGCCACATGAAATTATCACAGGTTACGTAAGTGTAGCTTAGTTATTAACTTGTCGAGCTCTATTCAGGCCCAATTGAGCTGCTACACGGTAGGCTTCCGCCATAGTGGGGAAGTTAAAGGTGTTATTTACAAAATATTCTATAGTATTCGCATCGCCTTTTTGGTTCATTATGGCTTGGCCGATATGAATGATTTCTGAGGCGCGGTCACCAAAACAGTGGATGCCCAGAATTTCATAAGTTTCACGGTTAAACAAGATCTTCAACATGCCCACCACTTCACCACTAATTTGTGCACGAGCAAGGTCTTTAAAGAAGGCTTGTCCCACTTCGTAGGGCACCTTATCTTCAGTGAGTTGTTCTTCAGTTTTTCCTAAGGAGCTAATTTCTGGAATGGTATAGATACCAGTTGGAACGTCATCTACAAATCGGAAGCCTGGCAAATCTAGTAAGTCTGTAGCGGCTGAACGGCCTTGATCATATGCAGCAGAAGCCAAGCTTGGCCAACCTACTACGTCGCCTGCTGCGTAAATACCTTCTATATTGGTTTGATAACGGTGGTCAATTTCCAACTGGCCACGGCCGTTAGTTTCAATTCCAAGGTTTTCTAATCCAAGGCCTTTGGTATTGCCGGAACGCCCATTACAGAACAAAAGCATATCTGCGCGAATACGCTTGCCAGACTCTAATTCTATAGAGACTGAAATATCGTCCGCTGAGACACTCTTATAAGTTTCGTTGTGGCGTATACGTACACCGTTGTTTCGTAAATGATAACTCAGCGAATCTGAAATCTCGACATCAAGGAACTCTAGCAGATTAGCACGGTTATCGACCAATTCAACTTTAACACCTAATCCAGCAAAAATAGAAGCATATTCAGAACCGACTACGCCAGCACCGTAGATAATCAATGTTCGCGGTGTGTGCTTTAGATTAAGTACTGTGTCACTGGTATAAATGCGTGGATGGGCAAAGTCCACATCATCTGGTTCATAAGGGCTAGAGCCAGTAGCGATAACTGCTTGATCAAAACGCAAATTTTCGCTGGCATCATGACCTAGCACTTCAATGTTGTTACGGTCTAAAAAATGCGCAAAGCCAAAAAACACATCGACACGGTTACGGGCATAAAACTGTGTATGAAGCATGACTTGTTTAGCAATGACTTCGCTGGCAGTTTTTAAAACTTGAGGAAAAGAGAAGTTTTTAGGCTCACCAATCGCACGGAACATCGGATTGGTATTAAACTCAACGATCTGTTTAACGGCGTGACGCAAAGCCTTAGAAGGGATGGTTCCTTTATGGGCACAAGCGCCACCGACCTCATCGCGCATTTCTACTACTGCAACTTTACGACCTAGTTTGGCAGCGTTAATTGCCGCAGCCTCACCCGCAGGGCCTGTTCCAACAACTACTAGATCGTAATCATAATCTGCCATGTTTTCTCTCGATACCACTGAATTTTTATTAGATGAGCAAACCGTGTTTAGCGACCAGCATCATAGCTAGTATTGTCTACTAGGTCTTGCGCCAGTTTATCCGCTTTGATGGTCTTTTGCTGCTCTGTTTCGCACACCTCTGGGTCACCTTTACACACGTCACAAGCTACGTCCATACCTAAAGCTGTCATACCGCCACAAGATCCAGCAATAGGTTTACGTCCCATCAACACACCTACGGCCATACCCACAACTATAAGGATTAAGACCATAAAAGATAACATCATGGTTTGCATTTAGTTCTCCAAATAACCACTAAAGCCTGCAGTAGATTGTGCCACAAAGCCATTTGATTGTTTCATTATAAAGTATGCAGGCACTTGATGCATAGTTGCCCAAATCACTCCCTTCTCTCCACCCATTACCATCAAAGCTGTAGCCAAGGCATCTGCTTTGGCAGCACTGGCGTCAATGACTGTTACCGAGGCTAAGTTATGGGTAACAGGCCTTAATGTACTAGGGTCCAACGTATGGGCGTAACGCACACCATCTAGCTCATAATAATTACGATAGTTACCAGAGGTTGCAACAGCCATATTGCTTACTTTAACTACTTGATAAATTTGCTGAGTGTCCAAAGAGGGTGTTTCTATGGCAATGCGCCAAGGTGAGCCATCAGGTTTGAGGCCCCGGGCACGAAGTTCTCCCCCCACCTCAACTAGATAATCGCTAATTTCATGCCCCTCTAGCCATAGGGCAACTGCATCAACACCATAACCTTTAGCGATGGCCGACAGATCGATTGCACTGTCAGCACGTTTTAATATGGCAGGTGGATTTTGTTGCACCTGTAAATATTGATAACCAATAACTGGCCTTAATGCATCAAGAGCACCTTGGCTAGGAATGTGTTCTGGCACAGGATCAGGGCCAAAGCCCCATAGATCTACCAAAGGGCCCACGGTAATATCAAACGCACCGTTAGTTTGTTTACTGAGTTCAAGGGACAGAGCCACTAAACTTGCCATTGCTGCCGGCACTGTATGCCATTGGTTGACTTCCGCACCATTAAAACCACTTAGGTCAGAGGCATCCATATAGTTCGACATGCTCGATTCAACCCGTGCTAATTCAACTGCAACACTATTAGCAATATCATCGCGGCTGTAACCTTCGTGATTGACCCATTTTACCGTATAACTGGTACCCATGGACAAACCTGTAATGGCCTCAATTTTTGGTGTTTCAGACGCAGAGCAGCCCAGCAACATGGTGAGTATTAATACACACCATGCAGCCAGGCTGATTTGTTGCAAGGGTTTTAGGTTATCCGCCAAAATCATCCAACATAATGTTTTCGTCTTCAACACCTAAGTCCTTGAGCATTTGTACAACAGCAGCGTTCATCATTGGAGGTCCACACATGTAGAACTCACAGTCTTCTGGTGCGTCATGTTCTTTAAGATAATTGTCAAACAATACGTTATGAATAAAACCAGTAAGGCCGTCCCAATTATCCTCTGGCTGAGGATCAGAAAGGGCTAAGTGCCAGTCAAAGTTGGCATTTTCCGCCGCTAGGGCATCGTAATCTTCACCATAGAATGCTTCACGCATACTCCGTGCGCCATACCAAAAAGACGTTTTACGAGTAGATTTTAAACGCTTAAGCTGATCAAAAATGAGTGAACGCATTGGCGCCATGCCAGCACCACCACCAATGAAGATCATTTCTGCTTCTGTGTCTTTGGCAAAGAACTCACCAAACGGGCCATAGACTTTCATCTTATCACCTGGTTTCAAGTTAAATACGTAAGAAGACATCTTGCCAGCAGGGATACCACTGCTACCTGGAGGAGGAGAAGCAATACGAATGTTAAACTTAACCACGCCATGCTCTTCTGGGTAGTTCGCCATGGAATAGGCGCGCACTGTAGCTTCATGTACTACTGACTTATGCTGCCAGACATTAAACTTATCCCAATCACCACGGTACTCTTCGTCAATGTCGAAGGTCTTGTAGTCGATAGAGTGTGATGGGCATTCTAGCTGCACATAACCACCTGCGCGGAAGTCAACACTTTCACCTTCTGGCAAACGCAAGGTAAGCTCTTTGATAAAAGTGGCAACGTTAGGGTTAGATTCAACAGTGCATTCCCATTGTTTCACACCAAATACGTCCTCTTCAACTTCAATCACCATATTTTGCTTCACTGCAACCTGGCAGGATAAACGCCAGCCATCTTTTGCTTCACGCATGGTGAAGTGGCTTTCTTCCGTGGCCAACATAGAGCCGCCACCGTCTTTAATAATGCAACGACACTGGGCACACGTACCGCCACCACCACATGCTGAGGCTAAAAAGATACCTTGGGCAGAAAGTGTCTGCAGTAGCTTATCGCCAGCTGCAACCGTAATGGCTTTTTCTGGATCATCATTGATAAAAATAGTGACCGCACCAGAGCTCACTAATTGGGCACGAGCAACTATAATAATCGCTACCAAAGAGAGAACCACTGCGGTGAACATTAATACACCGAGGATAATTTCATTATTCATACATCTATACCTTGTGTAGTGCGCTTTACAGCTGGATGCCGGAGAAAGACATAAAACCAAGTGACATTAAACCTACAGTCACAAAAGTAATGCCAAGACCGCGTAGGCCTGCGGGTACGTCTGAGTACTTTAGTTTTTCACGAATACCTGCAAGAGAAGCGATAGCTAATGCCCAGCCTACACCTGCACCCATGCCATACACCACTGATTCACCAAAATTGTAATCACGCTCTACCATGAACAGTGCAGCACCCATGATGGCACAGTTAACTGTGATCAAAGGCAAGAACACGCCCAAGGCGTTGTACAAAGCTGGCATGTACTTATCTAGCAACATTTCCATAATCTGAACAATGGCAGCAATAACACCAATGTAAGAGATCAAACCTAAAAAGCTTAGGTTAACTTCTGGCAAACCTGCCCATGCAAGGGCACCATCAGCTAGCAAATAGGTGTAGATTAAGTTGTTTACCGGTACGGTGATAGTGAGTACCGCAATTACCGCGATACCAAGGCCAATAGCTGTTTTAACTTTCTTGGAAATCGCTAAGAAAGTACACATGCCCAAGAAGAATGCCAAGGCCATGTTTTCTACGAACACGGCTTTAACAAATAGGCTTAGATAATCTTCAATCATTGTTTCAGACCCTATTTAGTGTGCGAGGCAAGTTTGTATTCAACAGGTTCAACCTGATCAACCTTCGAGTTACGAAGTAACCAAATGAACCCGCCAATTACAAAAAAGGCGCTTGGTGGTAGCAACATAAGGCCGTTGGAGTAATACCAGCCGCCATTGGTTACCAAAGGTAGGATTTCGAAACCAAGCAAGGTACCAGAACCGGTCAATTCCCGTACCGTAGCCACAAACAACAATACAACTGAGTAGCCTAAACCGTTGCCAATGCCATCAAAGAAAGATGGAATGGGTGGGTTTTGCATTGCAAATGCTTCTGCACGGCCCATAACGATACAGTTGGTAATAATTAAACCAACAAATACCGAAAGTTGCTTGCTCACTTCATAGGCATAAGCCTTAAGAACCTGATCTACCACAATAACCAAAGAAGCGATGATGATCATCTGTACGATGATACGTATACTGCTAGGTATATGCTTACGGATCAAAGCAATAAAGAAGTTAGAAAACGCTGTTACCACAGTCAGTGCAATACACATAACAATGGTGACGTTCAAACTACTGGTTACCGCTAGCGCAGAACATACCCCCAAAATTTGCAAAGCAATAGGGTTGTTAGTAAAGATTGGTCCTAACAAAATTTCTCTTGTCTTAGACATGATTATGCTTCCCCTGCTTTAAGCTTGGTTAAGAAAGGTGCAAAACCATTCTTGCCCAACCAGAATTTAACTAGGTTAGTTACACCGTTACTGGTTAAGGTTGCACCGGCTAAACCGTCTACTTTATGTAAATCGCCTACAGGAGCCTTGCCCTTAATTAAACCAATGGCTGGGGCATAAGATCCATCTGCATAGACTTTCTTACCAGGCCACAGCGCTTTCCATTTGGGGTTGTCCACTTCACCACCTAATCCAGGTGTTTCTGAATGCTCGTAAAAGCCTAAACCAGCAACAGTATTTAAGTCGCTTTCTAGGGCGATAAATCCATAGAGCGTAGACCACAAGCCGTAGCCATGGATAGGCAAAATGATACGTTCGATACCCTGCTCGCCTTCAACCAAGTACACAGTACTGTATAAAGACTGCTTGCGGATGCTAGCGATATCTTGCTCACTCGTTAAAGCACGTGATTTTGCAGGATCTTTAACAGCTTTGCGCATATTATATGTCATGACATCTTCGCCAGTACTAAACTGACCCGTACGCATATCAACTAGCTTAGGCGTAATGGTTGCAAAAGCCGCCTCCAAATCACCATCCACTACTTCAATACCAGCAGCGGCTAGAATATTAAATTTCTTTTCGTTAATAGCATTTTCTTGTTGCTTGCCCCGCAACATCACAGCAGCAGCCGACACAATTACAGAACAAACCACACACAGAACCAAGGCCACCATCACTGTGCGTGATACAGAATCTTTTGCATTAGACATTGCGTGCTACCCTCCGCTTAATGTTTGCTTCAGTGACATAGTAGTCAATCAAAGGCGCGAATAAGTTGGCAAACAAAATGGCCAACATCATACCTTCCGGGAAGGCTGGGTTAAGTACACGAATCAATACCACCATGACACCAATCAAAGCACCAAAGTACCACTTACCCGTGTGAGTCATGGACGAAGACACAGGATCAGTGGCCATAAAGATCATACCAAAAGCAAAGCCACCCAATACTAAGTGCCAATAGAATGGCAGCGCAAAGAGAGGGTTGGTGTCAGAGCCAATGAGGTTAAGCAACGAGCTCATAGCTATCATTCCTACCATGACACCAGCCACAATGCGCCATGCTGCGATACGAGTCCAAAGCAGCACTGCACCGCCAGCAAAGATAGCTAAGGTAGACACTTCGCCCACAGACCCTTGAATATTGCCAATAAAAGCATCTGCCCAAGTAATTCCTGCATCAGCCATAGCTGCAATACCACCTGTGTTAGCTAAACCTAGTGCAGTTGCACCAGAGAAACCATCTACTGCGGTCCAAACAGCATCACCAGACATTTGAGCAGGATAGGCAAAGTACAAGAACGCACGGCCAGTAAGGGCTGGATTCAAGAAATTCATGCCAGTACCACCAAATACTTCCTTACCTACAACCACTCCAAAGGTAATGCCTAAGGCAGCTTGCCAAAGGGGCACGTCTGGCGGAAGAATCAAAGCAAATAACACAGAAGTAACAAAGAAACCTTCGTTTACTTCATGGCCACGAACAGCGGCAAACAAAACTTCCCAGAAACCACCTACTAGAAACACCACCATATACACAGGTAGCCAATAGGCGGCACCCAAAAGGATATTGTCCCATAAACTTGCCGCATCAAAACCAGCAATAGCAGAAACAAAACTACCACGCCAGCCCTCAGCTTGGGCAACACCCATGGCTTCCATAGCAGTGTTCGCTTGGAACCCTAAGTTATACATACCAAAGAATATAGCGGGGAAAGTACACAACCACACCGTTATCATCATACGTTTAAGGTCAATACCATCACGTACGTGGGCGCCAGTCTTAGTCACGTAGCCTGGAGTGTAAAAAATAGTGTCTGCTGCTTCATATAAAGCATAAAACTTTTCGAACCTACCACCTTTATGGAAGTGAGGCTCCATGGAATCTAAAATGCTACGTAAATTCATGCTTAGCACTCCTTCTCAATACGCGTTAACACGTCACGCAATATAGCGCCGTATTCGTATTTGCCAGCACAGGTATAGGTCATTAAAGCTAAATCAGCTTCTTCAAGTTCTAAACAACCTAGTTCTTGTGCATTAACGATATCACCCACCACCAAACTGCGCAGCAGTTGCGTAGGCAGAATATCTAAGGGCATCAAACGTTCAAATGTACCTACTGGCACCATGGCACGTTGTGAGCCATTGGTAGAGGTATTGAGAGCTACTTTCTTAGTACGGTTCAAAGACGATAAGAAAATATTCAGCACAGAGTGTTTTTGGCTACCAGCAGTCATCCAACCCATGAACTCACGCTTTTTGCCTTCTTCAAGCACTGTAATTTGGTTGTTATAGCGGCCTAAGAAAGCCGTAGTTCCAGAAGCTGTATTGCCACCGAGTACAGAGCCAGAAATAACCCGGTTGTCAAATTTGCCCCGTTTAGTTTCACCAACTATAAGTTCAGTGGTAGAAGCGCCTAAACGAGTGCGGATTAAACGCGGTTTAGTTACCATTGGACCAGCCAAGGCAACAACTCGCTCAGTAGGTAATTTACCCATAGCAAATAGCTGTGCAAAAGCGATCACGTCTTGGTAGCCCACAACCCAAACTGTTTTGGTAGCACTCACAGGATCCAACATGTGAATATGTGTAGAGGCAAGACCCGCAGGATGCACACCTTGAAAACGCTCAACTTGAGTACCGGTAACCTGAGGCACTTGCGTGTCTGCAGCAGCACAAACAAATACCTGCCCGTCAGTTAACTTGGTCAGCAGTTGTAAGCCTTGTGCGAAAGCGTCTTGCTGAGCGGCAATAATAGGCGCAGGATCTGCAGCTAGAGGATGGGTATCGATGGCCGTAACAAAGATAGAACGAGGCTTACTATCAATAGCAGGCACCTTGCTGAATGGACGTGTGCGTAGTGCAGTCCACAAGCCAGACGCTTGCAGGTTTTCGGCCACTTGCTCAGTAGTTAGGCTTGTTATATCACTGGCAGCGCAGGTTGCAAATTCAACAGCATCATCGCCATCGATGTCAATTACAACAGATTGCAACACCCGTTGTGCGCCACGGTTAATTGCACTTACCACACCAGCGGCAGGCGCTGTAAAGTAAACGCCAGTGGTTTTCTTATCAGAAAACAACACTTGGCCGAGCTTTACTCGATCTCCAACTCTGACTAGCATGGTAGGCTTCATGCCTACATAGTCAGCACCGATCACAGCCACTTGGTTTACCGCTGCAGCATCTTCGATGCTTTGCTGCGGCGCACCAGACAATGGCAAATCCAGACCGCGTCTGATCTTGATCATAAGTCGTACCCAATTGAGAGTTATGGTCGGCTTTAGTGATTAACGTAAGACAGAGCATGCGCAACTAAAACCAATAAAAAAAGCCGGCTTATTATACGAAAATTTACTCAATTCTTCTAGCCTTATCACAAAAAAGGCCACCCTAAGGCAGCCTTTTATTAAATTGAGTCATTAACAGGAGCACAACAGCTTGAAGATCTAGTCTTCGACAGGGAACGCTGGTAATCCTGTGTTAGTTACATGCTGCAACATACGAATCACCTGACAAGAATAACCAAACTCATTATCATACCAAACATAAACCACACAGTTCTTCTTGCCCGTAGCGACAGTCGCCAAACCATCTACCACGCCAGCGGCACGAGAACCTACAAAATCACTAGACACGGCTTCAGGAGAATCTGTGTAGTCAATTTGTTTTTGCAAATCAGAGTGCAAAGCCATATGACGCAAATAATCATTTAGCTCATCACGTTCAACTTCTGAATCAAGGTTAAGGTTAAGAATCGCCATAGAAACGTTAGGCGTTGGCACTCGAATAGCATTACCGGTTAATTTGCCTTCTAATTCAGGCAAAGCTTTAGACACGGCTTTAGCCGCACCCGTTTCCGTAATAACCATATTAAGACCAGCTGCGCGCCCACGACGATCGCCTTTATGATAGTTATCAATTAAGTTTTGATCATTAGTATAGGCATGCACAGTTTCAACGTGGCCGTTGGCTACGCCATACTTGTCATTCAATGCTTTCAAAATAGGGGTGATGGCGTTAGTGGTGCATGAGGCTGCAGACAATATGGTATCTGTGTCTTCAATATCTTTTTGGTTAACACCCATAACGACGTTTTTAATGCCCTTACCTGGCGCTGTTAACATTACTTTAGACACCCCGTTAGCACGCAAGTGCAAAGATAAACCATCTTCGTCACGCCACTTACCAGTGTTATCAATTACAACGGCATTACTAATGCCATAATCGGTGTAATCAATTGAATCTGGCGAACTTGCATAAATTACCTGAATGACATTACCGTTAGCAATCAAAGCATTTTGTTCTTCATCTACAGTAATCGTACCTTGAAAAGTGCCATGCACTGAATCGCGACGCAACAAACTAGCTCGCTTAGCAAGGTCGTTATCTCCACCTTTACGCACTACGATGGCACGCAAACGCAAGCTTTGGCCGCCACCAGTCTTCTCAATCAACAAACGGGCTAACAAGCGACCAATACGGCCAAAGCCATAAAGCACAACATCTGCCTGAGTTTTAGCACTGTCTTTATTTACCGCACCAATTAGGGCAGCAGCAACATAGCTTTGTAAACTTTGGCCAGCACCGTTATCACGGAAACCTATGGCCAACTTACCAATATCTACATGTACGTTAGATAGCGCCAGGCTCTGCAGCACTTCAATTACTGGGAAAGTTTCATGGACAGATAACTTGGTGTGTTCCAGCATGCGTGCTGCACGATGGGATTTAAGAATACTAATGACAGAACGATTCACAACAGAGCGGCCGAATACGGAAACCTCTACATTATCTTCGCGGTAGATTTTACCAATCAAGGGGATCATGGCTTCGGCTAACGCTTCACGGTCTTTCCAGTCTGAAAACACTTGTTCTTGGCTCACAGTGAGTCCCTTTGTTCACCGTATAAAAACGGCTTGGTTGCGGTTCAGGTGTTTAACCTTTTAGTTACCCATCATTGGGAGCACATATTATCGTGGAAATAGCCAGATTTGGCAAACGACTACGGCAAATATTAAGCATTATTTAAACCTATAAAGGTCAAGCACATTTAAGCTAAATCTAACTCGTAAACTGTGGTGGCGCTAGACTCGCCTCAAACCAACTAATGAGGTTATACATGCTATAAACTGGTAAGCCAGTAGCAGTGGCAATATCTGCTGCATATGGCACCATATTGGTACATTCCAATACCAATGCGCCAATACTTGGGTCTGACTGCACGAGTGCGCAGGCCGAGTTAATGTTGTCTTTTCTTGCCAGTTCAACATTGAGCACAGGCTCATCGTTAAGGATACAACGACTAAACTCCAAGCCTCCCTCCGTGGTGCCAATTGGGGTATCCAGCGGCACGTTAGCAGCACATAAATATTCGGAGGTTAACGCTGAAGCAGAAATCGTCAAAATTGCTGCGCATTTTCCCTGTGGCAAGGTGGCATTAACACTGGCTACTTGCATTAGGGATGACGTTAATACGGGTACGCCTAATGCCTTTGACAGATCGTCCTGGTAAATAGACAAGAAACCACAGGTTGTGGTAATGCCAGACACACCTTGTTTAACTAATCGCTGTCCCGCAGCAATGAATGGGTCTAACAAATTCTCCCCACGGCATACCACTGCCTGAGGCGTCGCTTTGGGCACCACTTCGATTGCAACATCAAACCCCCAAGTAGTGGGATTACCAACATCGCCATAAATACGTGGGAATTGTGAGTCAAGCATAAGAATACCAATTATAGGCCGCATAACACCCTTCACTCCCGCACTTTAATAGATTTACAGCTAGCCCAAAGATGGGACTCAAGCTGGCCAAGAAAGGCTTGCCCCGTATCTGATACGGGCCTACTCTTCGAGGTAATAATAGCCACATCCAAATTAATATTTGGCGCAAACGGGCGAGTAATGAACCTGTCAGAAGAATTATTACGTAGGGAAATCACATCCACCAAGCCAATCCCCATACCCTCTTTAATAAAACTCAACTTATTAGCAAACAAATGCGTATGAACTACAGGATTCCACCTTGCTCCAGCTTCCACGAATGCCTCCTTAGCGCGCCGTGTGACCATATGCTGCGGTCCCATAATAATTAACGGCTCGCCTGACAATAAGCTTGGTGTCAGCACTTTATGACAAGCTAGGGGGTGATCACTAGGCATCGCGCAAAGAGTTTCGATTTTAAAAACCACGGTATTAAACGGCCCTGTAGCAACTGGCATCTCACTCACACCTATTTCAAACAGCCCAACATCAACCCATTCTTGGATTTTCTGTGAGTACTGAGACTGAAATGACACCGAAAGATTTTCGTATTGCCTTGAAAATTGTGCAATTTGTGCCTGCATAAACCCAAATGATAAGGCGTGAATAGAAGCAATTTGCAGTTTACTTGTCTGCTTATTTTGTAAATCGACAACGGACTGCTCTACATGAGCCAAGCCTCTCACTAATGTGTCAACTTCATTGTACAAAACCAAACCCTCATTGGTAGGGATCAGTTTACCCTTAAGTCTGTTAAATAACTTCAGTTGACAGGTATGCTCAAGTTGACTCAATAAGTTTGAAACGCCTGGTTGGGAAATATTCAATTGCTCAGCCGCTGCCGATACTGTGCCAGATTCGACGACCTTATGAAGCGCTTGTAATTGGCGGAACCGTAGATTCATATATACATCACTTAAACTTATAGGTATTGAATAAATTGATATTTGAAATGATACCATTGATTGGCGATACTCAATAAGTATAAATTGAGGGATAGTGCATTGGTAAAAAAAGTCAAACGTGTTGCCATCATTGGCAATGGCATTATAGGGATTGCCACCGCCATTTGGTTGCAGCGAGCAGGCCATCAAGTCATCCTTATTGATAAATCGAGCCAAGACCAGCGCGCTAGCTATGGCAATGGTGGCGTACTGGCTTCATGTTCTGTGGTGCCCGTCAACAGCCCAGGATTATTAACAAAAGCACCACGCATGTTACTTGACCCCAATGAACCCCTATTCGTAAAATGGCGTTACTTGCCCAGAATGTTACCTTGGTTATGGCAATATTTGCGTAGAGCAAACGTCAAAAACTGTAGCCAAACTGCTGCCGCACTGCAGCCATTAGTATCAGAGAGTATCGGCAATCATCTAGCTATGGCTGAAGGTACTGGGGCCGAAAAGTTCATTATTCCTACGGACTATCTTTATGTATACAAAAACCGCAAGCACTTTGAAAGTGACGCGTTTGGCTGGTCACTAAGATCGCAACATGGCATCAAATGGACAGAACTTGATGGCACAGAATTTGCTGCTTATGACAACTGTTTTGCCGACAGCTTAACTTTTGCAGCTAAGATGAAAAATCACGGCAGAATTAGTGACCCAGGAGCATATTTGCAAGCCTTAGAACAGCATGTAATTGACCACGGAGGTGTCAAAGTAAATGGTTGCTTTGAAGATGTCGACTACCTGGGTAACGAACTCAACGCAGTAATCATTGACGGGCAGAAGATACTTTGTGATGTGGCCGTATTGGCTACTGGGGCCTGGTCTAAAAAACTGGCAGCTAAACTAGGAGTTAATGTCGCTCTCGAAACTGAACGGGGTTACCACATTGACCTATGGCACCCTAACTTCACACCTAAAGCTCCTGTCATGGTGGCTGGCAGCAAGTTTGTTATCACTCCAATGAAAGATAGAATACGACTTGCTGGCATCGTTGAATTTGGGGGGTTAGACGCAAAACCCTCGGCAAAAGCCTTCGATTTATTGCGCAACAGCATCAAACATGCTATTCCTAAATTAACGTGGAGTCATGAAACTGAATGGATGGGGCACCGCCCTGCACCCTCTGACTCAATCCCTATCATTGGAGAAATTTCCCAAAAGCCAGGGGTGTTTTTAGGTTTTGGTCACCACCACATCGGCCTAACCAGTGGCCCTAAAACAGGCTGGATGCTGGCTCAAATGATTAATGGAAACATGCTGCAAGAAGACGTTAGCATTTATTCCCCAAACCGCTTCATTTAAGAAGCATACCAACAACAATAAAAAGGTAAATGATTATGACATCAATTAAAAAACTACTGACAGCTACTACCGCGTTAGCCGCCATCTCTGCGCCAGCAATGGCCGAGCAATGGGACATGCCCATGGCTTATTCAGCGAGTAATTTCCACTCCGAAATGGGGGTAGTGTTTGCAGACAAAGTGCGTGACTATACCGGTGGTGATGTAGACATCACCATACATGCCGGAGGCTCACTCTTTAAAGGTGGTGAAATAAAACGTGCTGTACAAACAGGCCAAGCCCCTATTGGTGAGCGCTTTATGTCTGCCCATGCAAACGAATTACCCATTTTAGGGTGGGATAACGTACCGTTTTTAGCCACCACTTACGCAGACAATGACAAACTTTGGGCTGCTGCAAAGCCTTATGTCAACAAAGCTTTGTCAGCACAAAACTTAGTGGCTTTATACACCTGTCCATGGCCAGGGCAAGGGTTCTATTTTAACAAAGAAGTAAAATCTAGTGCCGACACACAAGGTATTAAATTCCGTTCATACAACTCTGCAACCGCAACCTTTGCAGAAGAGTTAGGTATGATTCCAGTACAAATTGAAGCAGCCGAGCTAAGCCAAGCGTTGGCAACAGGCGTAGCGGAGTCCTTCATTTCTTCTGGCTCAACAGGGTACGATCGTAAAGTATGGGAAAGCTTGTCTCATTACTACAAGGTTAACGCTTGGTTACCACGTAACTACGTGATGGTTAATAAAGGCGTGTGGGATGGTTTAGATTCCACCACTCAAGGTCAAGTTCAAAAAGCAGCCGATGAAACGGGTGCAGCATGTTCTGCCAAATCACAAGCGCTTGCCAGTTGGTACTTTGAGCAACTGTCATCTAATGGCATGAGCGTTGAAGATGCTGGTCCAGTATTCTTGTCTGAGCTAAAGGCTATTGGTGTCAAAATGACAGCAGACTGGTTAGCTAACGTAGGTAGTGATGGCCAAGCCATTCTAGACTCGTATAACGCACAGTAATTCCAATTGAGTCAAACTAGCGGCGGGAACCTCCGCCGCTCATTTTTTATTGGAGAATACAATGAACGATTGGTCACCTGTTTTAGGCGTACCTTTGTGGTTTTTGTTGTTCGTATTACCCTCAATCGTTTGCCTTGCTTCTCTACTAAAGCCCAAGGTATTACGGTCGTGGCTCACCCCTATTTGGCCCTGGTTAGATAAGCTATATCGTTTGTCTGGGCTTATAGCAGCTTGCTTTATGGTGATGATTTTATTACTTATTGTGGCGCAAATGATCGCCAGATGGAGCAACATTGCGTTTCCTGGATCAACTGAATTTGCAGGTTACGCCATGGCTTGCACATCATTCTTCGCCCTAGCTTATGCGCTAACAACAGGCGCTCACATTCGCGTATCGGTTCTATTAAATTGGAATCAATGGCTCAAGTTTAGGCTTGATGCTTTAGCAATGTATGTTGCTGCATTTATTGCCACTTACTTTGCCCGTTATGCCATTAAAACCAACCAATTATCTGCCATGCTCAACGACACTACTCAAGGGCAAGATCAAGTTCCCCAATGGCTTGTGAATGTTATCTCTATGTTTGGTTCATGGCCTACAACGTGGAGCGACATTTGGAGTCAACCCGCTAACGTTTGGATCTATACCCCCATGTGGTTACCACAAATCGCCATGTCTATTGGCTCAGTGCTATTGGCTATTGCCGTATGGGACCATTTAACTAGGCTGCTTGTCACCAGAGAATCTCAAATTAGAACGGAGTCAATAGAATGAATGAGCTCTACGCTGTAGGCATATTTTTATTGGTTTTGTTCACTTTATTAGGCGGCTCTGTTTGGATCGGCCTTGCTCTTATGGGTGTAGCTTGGGTAGGCATGGAGTTGTTCACCGTACGCCCTGCTGGAGACGCCATGATCACTACCATTTGGACAGGCGCTTCCAGCTGGACCTTAACAGCCCTGCCCCTGTTTATATGGATGGGGGAGATTTTATACCGCACCCGTTTATCCCAAGACATGTTCAAAGGACTAGCACCTTGGATGAGCTGGCTACCTGGGGGTTTACTCCACACCAACATTGCCGGCTGTACCATTTTTGCTGCCGTGTCCGGGTCATCTGCTGCCACACTAACCACCGTTGGTAAAATGTCGATTCCAGAGCTCCGTGCTAGGAATTACCCAGAGCACATGATCATCGGTACCCTTGCAGGAGCCGCAACCTTAGGTTTAATGATTCCGCCATCATTAACCTTGATCGTATATGGCGTAACAATTAACGAGTCTATTACTAAATTGTTTATGGCAGGTATTTTGCCAGGCTTAGTGCTTGCCGGCTTATTTATGGGCTACATTATTTTGTGGCACTACTTTGGTAAAGGCCCCCGCCCTGACCCAGAACCTCCTATGAGCTTTGTGGAGATGGTAAAGACTAGCCGTTTTTTAGTGCCTGTACTATTATTAGTGTTTTCGGTCATTGGCTCCATGTACATGGGCTACGCCACCGCTACAGAAGCCGCTGCTGTTGGCGTTGTTGGGTCACTGTCCTTAGCTGCGGCCCAGCGGTCACTTAACTGGGATACATTTGTTGCTAGTCTGCTAGGCGCCACCCGAACTTCAGCAATGATTGCGTTAATTCTCATGGGTGCTGCGTTTTTGTCCCTATCCATGGGATTTACTGGTATTCCACGAGCATTGGCAGCTTTTATCGACAGCATGAGTTTGTCACCCTTAACACTAATCATGGCATTGACAGTATTTTACATCATCTTAGGTATGTTCTTAGATGGCATTTCATCCGTGGTTCTCACTATGGCCATCGTTGAACCAATGATCCGCCAAGCAGGTATTGACGTGCTCTGGTTCGGTATTTTTATCGTTGTGGTAGTAGAAATGGCGCAAGTAACTCCCCCAATTGGGTTTAATTTGTTCGTCTTACAAGGCATGACTAAACATGAGATTTCTTACATCGCTAAAACAGCCCTGCCTATGGTGGGCTTGATGGCGCTGATGATTGTCATTCTAGTTATTTGGCCTGAATTAGCCACTTGGCTGCCAGACACCATACGGGCGCGTTAAATCCAAGAGCAAATACAAAGAGTAACGGCAATGAGTCGCGATTATGCAAAAGCAAAACCTGTGTCAGTTGGAGATATTCCAGTCATCGATTTTGCACCACTGATGTTACAAGGCAATGTTACAGAAGTATCCAAACCTTTAATGTCAGCGGCTTTAAATACTGGTTTCTTTTATATAAAAAACCATGGTATAGATCCTCAAGTGATCCAACAAGCATTAGATGCCTCGCGGCATTTTTTCCACTTAAGTCAGGAAGAAAAAGCCCTAGTCGCGGTTAATACCAACCAAAGAGGATGGTTAGGTCCCAAAATGGCCACCTTAGAAGGCGCAAAAACCCACGATTTAAAAGAAATATTTTTTACTGGGCCAGAATTTTGGTCTGATGAAATGTGGGCTAAACGAACCCAAATCCCTCTCATCACACATAATTTATGGCCTGCGTCACTGCCCGAATTAAAACGTGACCTGCTCGCGTATTATGATGCGACCTGCTTGCTAGGCAGGCAAGTACTTAAAGCCATCGCCGTAGGTTTGGGAGAGAACTCTGATTTTTTTGAACATCGATATACCAGCCCACTAGGTCGCAGCCAGTTGGTGTATTACCCTCGTTCAAGCCAACAGGATGAGGCTGATGAGCGTTTTGGTGCTGCACCCCACACAGATTTTGGCGTCATTACACTCTTGTATCAAGATAACAACGGTGGTCTGCAAGTCCTAAATAAACAACAAGAGTGGGTTGAAGCCACACCTATTGAAAATACCTTTGTATGCAATATAGGGGATCTATTACATCGCTGGACCAATGGATATTTATCTTCAAACTTGCATCGCGTCATCAATCGATCTAACAACGAACGCTACTCTATGCCCATATTTTTTGACCCAGATGCTGATACGATCGTTGACCCAAGGGATTTCAAAAAGTTTGTTAACGATGTATCAAACTATGCACCTATTAAAGTAGCTGATTATATTCACAGCAAAAATAGCAAAGCCTTCGCTCAATATAACCAATCACAAGATAAATAGTACACAGCCATACTTAATATAGGCCATTTTGCAGGGTTTTAATGCAAGTTAAAACAGAAGCCACTACAATAGCAGGGTATTTTTTTGCCTTTACGGCCAGTGCTTTAGGACTCTTGCTTGTTATTACAACCCACCTCTATACCCTCTAAAGTTGGTCATAAGTCTAATTGGGGACAAACCCACGGCGCAGCTTCGGCCTTGGCCATTGCCGAAGCCGCAGAAGTCCACCAAGGGCCTGTACTAGCGCTGGTAAAAGACACAGATGCCGCACTTAAATTGAGTGCGGAAGTTGACTTTTTCCTAACCGGTACTGGGCTTGATTGTTTAATGCTGCCAGATTGGGAAATATTGCCCTACGATAGCTTCTCTGCCCACCCAGATATTGTGTCAGAGCGCATTAGCACGCTCAACCAAATCACTCATTTGAGCAAAGGTGTGGTCATCGTTCCAGTGGCCACACTACTCCATCGCCTGCCCCCGATGAACTACTTAGCTGGCAACAGCTTTACATTGTCGACTGGACAAGAGTTACCCCAAACTCAATTTCGCCAACGTTTAGATCAGGCGGGTTACCTGCTCACAGAAACCGTATCCCAAGCAGGTGAATATGCTTTAAGGGGTGGTTTAATTGACCTCTACCCCATGGGCAGCCACGCGCCATTACGAATTGAATTATTTGACGATGAAATTGAAAGTCTGCGCTATTTCGATGCTGATAGTCAGCGTACTACGGCCCTAATTACTGAATTCAATTTACTACCCGCCCGCGAGTTTCCATTAACCGATGTCGCGATTAGCCACTTTAGGCAAAACTTTACCAGCCAATTTGATTTAGACCCAAAAGCCTGCCCCGTATACCAAGACGTAAGCCAAGGGTTTGCACCCGCCGGTATCGAATATTACATACCCCTATTCTTTAACTCCATGTCAACCTTACTGGACTACCTTCCAGGTTCCACTCTTGTGGTAAAACAAGGCGATATTGAAGCTCAAGCCACGCATTTTTGGTGCGACATTGAATCACGTTATGAAGATTATAGTCATGACATAGAACGCCCACTGCTAGCACCTAAACAATTATTTTTGTTTACCGATGAAATGTTTTCTGGCCTTAAAAATTTTCCCATCATTGATCTACAAGAAGGCGCTTTTGTTGAACCTGAAGCCAACAAGGGTTTATATAATTTAGGTGGTGCCCAAAACCCTCAAGTTGCGATTAATAACCAACTGGCTAAGCCGCTCATTGCTTTAGAAACAGTGCTCAAAGGCCAGCAGCAAAGTATATTGGTCTGCGCTGAATCAGCCGGCAGAAAAGAAGCATTACTCGATTTATTTAAAGCATTACCGACGGCCCCAGAGGATGTAGATGACTGGCTTGATTTTATTACCAAAAAGCCTAATTTTGCCATCTGTGTTGCACCTTTAGAACAAGGCCTAAATTTACCTGAACACAGTCTTATTCTTGTCTGTGAGGCACAACTATTTGGCCAAAAAGTACTCCAGCGACGTCGCAGAGACAAAGTCACAGAAAATCCCAACACCGCTATTCATGACTTAGCTGAACTAAGTATTGGCAATGCGGTGGTTCACCAAGATCACGGTGTTGGCCGCTATAATGGTTTGCAAAGCCTTAGTATAGATGGCCAAGATGCCGAGTTCTTAGTATTACTCTACGCCAATGAAGCCACCCTTTACGTCCCCGTTTCTGGTATTGAGCTACTGTCCCGTTATTCGGGTGGTGAAAACGCACCGTTACATAAATTGGGTGGCGAACAGTGGACTAAAGCTAAGCGCAAAGCTGCAGAAAAAATTAAGGATACCGCCGCAGAGTTGTTACACATCTATGCCCTGCGTGAAGCTCGTGATGGGTATGCCTTTCCAAAGCCAGATGAGAGCTATCAAGCATTTTGCGACGCTTTTCCCTATGAAGAAACACCGGATCAAGAACAGACCATAAAAACCGTATTAAGCGACATGATGGCAGACCAACCCATGGACAGGCTAGTCTGTGGTGATGTAGGTTTTGGCAAAACAGAAGTTGCCATGCGGGCAGCGTTTATGGCGGTTAACGGTGGTAAACAAGTAGCGTTATTAGTACCCACCACACTGTTGGCACAGCAGCATTACGATACCCTACGGGACCGCTTTGCCAATTGGCCAGTGAATGTTGCAGTGATGTCACGTTTCCAAACGGCCGCTGAACAAACTAAAACCATGGTTCACGCTGAGGACGGCACCCTAGACATTTTGGTAGGCACCCATAAAATTTTACAAGGTAAACTTAATTTTAAACGTTTAGGTTTGCTTATTATTGATGAAGAACACCGTTTTGGTGTACAACAAAAAGAGTCGTTCAAAAAGCTCCGCTCAGAAGTGGATATTTTAACTCTCACAGCCACACCAATTCCTAGAACATTGAATATGTCCATGGCAGGCATGCGTGACCTCTCCATTATTGCCACGCCACCAGCAAGGCGTATTTCCATCAAGACTTTTGTTCGACAAAATGACAAAAAACTCGTTAAAGAAGCTATTTTGCGAGAACTGCTTCGTGGAGGGCAAGTTTATTATTTGCATAATGAAGTTAAAAGCATAGAAAGTAGTGCTGAAAAACTGCGTGAACTAGTACCTGAGGCACGGGTTAGTGTGGCCCACGGGCAAATGCGTGAACGCAAGCTAGAACAGGTAATGGGAGATTTTTACCATAAGCGCTCAAATGTGCTTGTGTGTTCTACCATTATTGAAACTGGCATTGACATACCTACCGCCAACACAATTATTATTGAGCGTGCAGATAAGTTTGGTTTAGCTCAGCTGCATCAATTACGTGGTCGTGTAGGTCGCTCCCATCATCAAGCTTATGCCTACTTAATGACGCCTCACCCAAAACTGTTGAGCAAGGATGCCATCAAACGTCTCGAAGCAATTGAAGCTACAGCTGACCTCGGTGCCGGTTTCACCCTTGCAAGTCACGATTTGGAAATACGTGGTGCTGGTGAGCTTTTGGGTGAAGAGCAGAGTGGCCAAATGCAAGGCATTGGTTTTAGTTTGTATATGGAAATGCTCAACCAAACCGTTGAAGCTATGAAGAAAGGCGAAACACCAAATCTAGACCAACCACTATCGCGTGGTACCGAAGTTAATTTACACTTGCCTGCGCTTATTCCAGAAGCCTATTTACCTGATGTACATAATCGCTTAGTTATGTATCAGCGGATTGCCAACGCCGAAGACAATGCGGCATTAAAAGAGTTACAAGTGGAAATGATTGACCGCTTTGGTTTACTGCCTGATCAAATAAAAAACCTTTTCCGCCAAAATCGTTTAAAGTTAAAAGCTCAGGCTATTGGTGTTACACGCATTGAAGCCTCCGCAGGCAATGGCCGCATGGAGTTCGGCAAGAATACCAAGATAGACCCCATGGTGTTAGTAAAACTAGTACAAACTCAACCTCGAAACTTCCGACTTGAGGGTGGCACCAATTTAAGGTTTACTTTACCTATGGAAAAAACTGAAACACGCTTCCAACGAATGGAAGACCTAATTAAACAAATGAGCTAAACATGCGATCAAGATTTCTCCCACATTGGCACGTGTTTACTGCGTTTTTTATGGTTTTATTAATGTTACAACCAACGTTAGCATTGGCCGCTGACGACAAAGACGAGACCTGGTATCAAATAGAGATCATTATTGCCAAACGAGGAGATAAGGTTCCTACGTTAGAAGCATTCCCATTTCAGCCAGCCCCTATATCATGGCATCATGGTAGGACCCTTGCCCACTTTGACCCAGAAGTAAGTGACCGAAACGAACTAGAGAATGTTGAGTTCATAGCCTTGCCTGCAGACCAACGCATCCTCAATAACGAGGTCCAAACACTAGCAAATCATGAGGATTATGAAGTTCTAGTACATCAAAGCTGGCGCCAAATTCTAAGGGGCAACAAAGCCATTCACTGGATCGATATTAAGGGTGATTATACTTGGGCCGGCCATCAGCAGCTTGAAGGTAGTTTGGGATTCAGCAAAGGACGTTATTTACACATCCACAGTGAATTGCATTTAAACCAATTCCCAACCATCGAAAGCGCAAGCAGTCGGCACACCAAACAAAAGTTCTTAAGCGACAGGCAAAGCTTGGTGCCAATTATTGAAACTCGCTACAGCCTCATCCAAAGGCGTAAGATGCGCAGTCAAGAATTACACTACTTAGATCACCCTAAACTAGTGCTTCTGGTTAAAGTGATTCCCTACACGCCAGCAGAGCCTATTTTGGAAGCAATACCAGCAGATGAACCTAAATTGGTAGACCTTACGGCGCCAAGCACCGCCGAGTAAAAGCTTGAGGCAAGAGTTCCGCCAATAGCTGATCTAGCTGCATGGCTTCTGAATGAGATTGGGCACGAGGATAAACAGGTTGGTGGCGATCATCATGCCAAATATCCCAATTAAGGGTATGTACTATAAATTCCCTTGCAAATGTGGGCGCTATTTCCTGGCAACCCAACAAAATCACATCAAGGTAGGATTGTACGATAGGCGCACTCTGTAACCCATGGCCTTTATGGTTGTATAGATAAACCCAGACCTGACTGTTTTCATCGAGCGCTTGGTCTCCTTGCAGGTAGTCTACCTGTGATAGATCTAGTTGGGCCCTTCTATAATGCGTTTCTCGCTCATCAAACTTTTCTAACTCAGACTCTGGCACCTCAAATAACACTCCATTACAGCATGCACCTGCCATCGGTCTTGCAGCAACGGCACGCATGCCAGTCCCTTCCCAACCTACCCATGTCCGCTCTAATCCCTGCACTCGTACGGCTAATGAATCACCTGCAATACCAGTAATGCGACGGCTAGAGCTGCTAATTAAACTACCATAGCCAAAAATATAGTGCTGCTTACTCATGAACCGTTGGTATCCATTACCTGTTGAGGCATGAGATGAATAGTTTGGGTGGGAAATGCAAAATCTGCACCATGGAGGGCTACGATATCGCTGATTAAACCAAGCAACTGCTGCTTAATTTCATGGAACTCGGCCCACTTAGTTGTTTTGGTAAAACTGTACACAAAAAAATCTACACTGTGAGAGTTAAAGGTATTAACGTTGACCATGAGAGTTTGTTGAGTATCTATGGCTGCATGGGCCAATAACATTTCTTTAACCGCTACAGTAATGGCTTGGACTTTGTCTTGATCTTCATAGCGCAGGCCAAAAGTCTCGTAAAACCTCCTATTATGCATACGCGAAGGATTTTCTACGGAAATACTGGTGAAGGTTGCATTAGGCACGTAGAGCGGGCGCATATCAAAGGTGCGGATACGGGTGATGCGCCATCCAATGTATTCCACCGTGCCTTCAATTTCCTTATCAGGCGAGCGGATCCAATCACCTACAGAAAACTGACGATCCAAATAGATCATCAAGCCCCCAAAAAAGTTAGACAACAGGTCTTTGGCAGCAAAACCAATGGCGATACCACCTACCCCACCAAAGGCCAATACGCCAGAAATAGAAAAACCAAAGTGTTGCATCAACGCTAAAATAGCGGTGATTACAACAGCCGCCTTAACTAGCTTACCCATAGCTTCTACAGTGGTTTTATCCCATGCATCTCTATGTTTACCTGGTCGAGCTAACGTAGAAACAACCACACTCACCAAGCGTACTAAAAACCAAGACACCAAAACAATGAGTAAGGTGTCACGTAAGCTCGCTACAAAACTTAAGGTGTCAGCATCAAAAGCGTGGCTAACAATACCCACAACCCAGGCTATGCCTACAACCCACACTCCCCAAGCTAAAGGTTTACGTGCGGCATCGAGCAGAGCGTCATCCCATTCATTTTCAGTTTTTTTCAGCTGTACGGCTAAACGCACAAATATTCTACGCACTACAAAGTTAAATAATAGTACTGCTAATACCAACAGAAACACTTTAGTAAGCAAAATCGATTGTGAAGTATCTATCCCTACATTTCCTAACAACTGGTTCATCGAGTTCATTAAAACTCTCCTATAATTGGTGCTTGGGCCGCACTCGCCATAACGGGTACGATATCCACCATAATTTGATCCAAACTACGGTTGCTAGCGTATTCTCGCTCACAAATAGCTAAAAGAGCTTCACTACTGGAAAGGGAAAAAACCAATATGCCCAATAGATAATGAAAACGCCAAAAAAACTGCTCATCAGTCATCTCTGGCATATGTTTACGAAGCAGTTTCATAAAGTACAAAAATGAAGCACCGTATTGATAGGAAAGGTGCTTACGAAGGTGCCCTTGGGACTGGCTATAAGCGGTACTTATAAGGCGTGCAAACACAGCTAAACTATGATGATTTTGTTGCGCAACGTGCTGGCAAGATCGTGCCAAAATAGCCAACAAAACCTGCAACTCTTGCTCATCATTATGGCTTTTGCTAAAAGACTTTTCATAAGCACTTAACTGTGCATGAAGATTTTGAGTTAGTGGCCCTAAAAAACGATCTGTTACAGCTTGAATTAAGCCTTTCTTTGAACCAAAATGATAATTTACTGCGGCTAAATTAACCTTGGCCTTGCTAGTAATGGTTCTAAGAGATGTCTCTACAAAACCATGAGCTGAAAACTCAGCTTCTGCGGCATCTAAAATACGATCAATGGTGGAACTTGTCATTGTTGTTTTTTACTAATAATTTTTGTTTAAAACATGCGTTTAAAACTAACACGACTATTATAGCTCTAGCAAGCTCTGTAAAGTAAGATATCCCCTAGTTCCAACTAGTTAGATCAGTTACCATAGCCGCCTCCATAATATATTAAGTTTAATTCATATGCTCGCCCAATCCTTTAGCCGTACCGTGTGGTTGTTGTCGGTATCGCACGCTTTTTCCTTTACTGCTGCTTCCGTCACTTTCTTTTTAGGTGGTATTATTGGTGCTCTACTGGCACCCTCTGTCACCATGGCCACCCTTCCAGTTGCGGCCTCGGTGGTAGGCACCGCATTAGGCACAGTGCCAGCAGCCATGCTAATGAGCAAAAAAGGTCGAAGATTTGGCTTTATTGGTGCTGCAATACTTGCTTCAGGGTCAGCCTTATTAGGCGCCACAGCGATATGGCATAGTCTATTTTGGCTCTATTGCTTCTCTTGTTTAAGCTTAGGAGCTAGCTACGCCTTCGTTCAGCATTACCGTTTTGCTGCAGCGGAAAGTGTAGCAACAGAAGTTGCGCCACAGGCCATATCTGCGATTTTGTTATCAGGCATTGCAGGTGCATTTTTAGGCCCAAGTGTTGTTAATTATGCTAGCGACTGGATTCCTCAACATACTTTTGTTGGTTCATACCTCGCCTTATCGGTGATGGTGCTCATACCAGCCATCATCCTAATCTGGCTGCAAACGCCTGAGCAAAAAACAAAAACTAAAGATTATCCAAGCAAAACTGTTAGACAGTTGGCACAGCACCCAAACTTTGTCTTAGCCGTGTTTGCAGCAACAGTGTCTTACGCATTAATGGTATTTCTTATGACTGCTGCACCAGTCAGCATGCACGTGATGGATGGCCACAGTATTAACGATGCTGGTATCATCATCCAGTGGCATGTTGTTGGCATGTTTTTGCCATCTCTTTTCGTTGGCAAATTGATAACAAATTATGGCCATAGGGCCATAATGGTTGCAGGCATATGTGCTTTAGGGATATGTGCTGGCGTTAGCCAAGTAGATCAAACTGTAGCGGGTTATTGGGTAAGCCTGGTTACTTTGGGTATCGGTTGGAATTTTCTATTTGTTAGTAGCACTTCACTTCTCATTACAACGTATCAAGAAGCAGAGAAATACCGCGCCCAAGCGTTTAATGAGCTTATGGTTTTTGGCGCTCAAGCCATAGCATCCTTATCTGCAGGTTGGCTCTTAAGCGCCACTAGCTGGAAAACTATTAATTTAATGAGCCTGCCTTTGTTAGGTTTATTGCTGGTAGTAATTTGGTGGAGTCATAACAAGCTCAGCCAGCAGCAGTAAGCACTTTCCTAGCCCAAGCTACGTCATTTACAAACACAGCGTCAATGCCGATTTGCTTTAAACGCAGTAGATCAGCAGCCTCTGTCACAGTGTAAACCCTAATGGCCAATTCACAGCCATGTGCGTCATTAACAAGTTCTGCATCAGTGGTTTCTGTGTGGCTGTGTAAGGCTTGAGCACCCATGTCGTAAGCTAACTGAGATAATGAAACAGGGCATGAAGAAATGAGTGGTGCAATATTAATGTGAGGTAATATCTTTTTTAAAGCTATTAATAAACGATGATCAAAGGCTGAGACACATAATTGCGTTAGCTTGAATCCAAGGTGATCTATAGCATAGGTCAATTCTACAGCCACCTGCACCACTACGTCAGAAGACTTAAGCTCTATATTAACTTCACAGCACCCAGCTACTAGTTCTAGCACCTGTCTTAAGCTAGGTGGCACTTCACCATTGCCAGCATCTAGCTGCTGCCATTGCTGGACGCTTAGTTGATTAACAAGGCCTGTACCATTGGTAGTGCGGTCTACGCTAGCATCGTGCATCACCACCACCTGACCAGACATTAAACGTACATCCAACTCAATTCCATCGCATTGCTGCTCCAGTGCTAACTCAAAGGCCGCCATAGAATTTTCTGGCGCTAAATCACTAACACCACGGTGGGCAAATAACTGCATTGGGTCTGCAACCTAAGCAAATTCGATAAGTGTCTATTGTGCTCTCAAACTGGGATCCTGCCAACCTACCTACTCCAAACATGTGGTTTATCGTCAATATTTTTATCAGTATAAAACACAAGGAAAGCTAAATTATTGCTCTAAAGCAAACAAAAACCTGTTCATGGCGAGATCCGTTGCATACCTGTTTAAAGAGTCAAGTTATTGATACACTATCAGCGTAGCTGAAGCTAAATATATGGTGCGCAGCCTAACCTTAAAGCCTAATTGTCCATCGTCTAAACCCTTTGTAAACGAGCCCCTCACAGCTCATTCACATCTAAACACTCACAATAGGCCCTGCCATGACCACAGACAACTTAAGCTACGATTATATTATTGTAGGCGGTGGATCAGCCGGTTGTGTGCTTGCAAACCGACTTTCAAAGAACCCAGAAAACAAGGTTTTATTGTTAGAAGCAGGTGGCAAAGATAATTATATTTGGATTCATATCCCTGTTGGATACCTTTACTGCATGGGTAACCCGCGCACAGACTGGGGTTTTAAAACATCCAAACAAAAAGGTCTAAACGGTCGACAAATAAATTACCCACGTGGGCGTGTTTTAGGAGGCTGCTCATCAATCAATGGAATGATCTATATGCGGGGGCAGGCCAATGATTACGATGGCTGGCGTGATATGGGCAATACTGGCTGGGGCTGGAAAGACGTCTTGCCTTATTTTAAAAAATCAGAAGATTATTATGCTGGCGCTGATGACTTCCATGGTTCTGGTGGCGAATGGCGTGTTGAAAAACAACGCCTATCGTGGGAAGTTTTAGACGCATACCGCGATGCTGCCCAACAAGCTGGTATTGATAAAATTGAAGATTTTAACCGTGGCAATAATGAAGGATCTTCGTACTTTCGTGTAAATCAAAAAAACGGCTGGCGCTGGAACACATCGAAAGGGTTCTTACGGCCAGTGCTGAAACGTACCAATCTGAAGGTAATAACCCAAGCACAAGTTCAGCGAGTTATATTTGATGATCAACGTGCCTGTGGTGTGGAGGTGATGCTTAAAGGTAAAGCCGTCACCTATCACACAAATGGCGAAGTCATCCTGTCCGCAGGGGCTATTGGCTCACCACAAATCCTCGAACTGTCTGGTATTGGTAACCCCAATTACTTGCGTAAAGCAGGCATTGACGTTGTTTATCAGTCCAATGAAGTGGGAGAAAATTTACAAGATCACCTTCAATTACGTGTTGCCTTTCAGGTTGAAAATGTAATAACCCTCAATCAACGTGCTGGAAGCCTATTTGGCCGTGTGGGCATCGGGCTTGAATACTTATGGTCGCGTAAGGGCCCCATGTCAATGGCGCCCAGCCAGTTAGGAATATTTGCTAAATCCAGTCCCGAAGTGGAAACCGCTGATCTAGAATTTCATGTACAACCACTGTCATTAGAAAAGTTTGGTGACCCACTACATCCCTTCCCTGCATTTACAGCAAGTATCGTTCCATTACGCCCACAAAGCCGCGGGTCAAGCCACATTGTTTCTGCCGATCCATTGGCACACCCGGTTATTAACCCCAACTATCTAACTACAGAGTCTGATAAACTAGTTGCAGCAAAGGCCATCAGGTTGGCCCGCAATATAGCTGAGCAGTCGGTGATGGAAAAGTATAGCCCCACTGAAATCAAACCAGGCAAGGCTTATCAATCGGATACAGATTTAGCTAAAATTGCTGGTGAAATAGGCACCACCATATTTCATCCAGTAGGAACCTGTCGTATGGGCCCAGATGATCAAGCCGTGGTTGGCACAGACTTACGAGTCAATGGCGTTAGCGGTCTGCGTGTTGTAGACGCATCCATCATGCCAACAATCACATCAGGTAACACCAACTCTCCAACCATTATGATCGCAGAGAAAGCTGCTGATATGATTTTGCAGGGTTAAAAAACCAACAAGGTAGGTTACATCTAAGCATTCAGTGCCTAAGTACCTCAGTGTCTTCCACTAGGGGAATAAGATATATTAACTTAGGAAACTTAATTCTGAACCTCAAATACTATTGCGTAATCACGTGGAAGCTTCGCCCCTATGTCATTAAACAAGTCATTAAGTCCGTCATCAAGTAATACAATTTGGCTTAAAAACCCCCTAGCGATATTAGCTAGCAACGCTCAGGGTGGCTTAGTTATTCAAGGGCAGACAATCGTGGAATTGGTACCCCAAGGACAGCAACCTAACAGTGTCTATAATGAGGTAATGGAATGCAGTGATCTTGTCATACTTTCTGGTTTAATCAACGGTCACCACCACTTTTACCAAACCCTAACTCGCGCATTACCAAAGGCCCTTAACAAGCCACTTTTTGGCTGGCTTACAAGCCTTTATCCCGTTTGGGCAGGGTTAGAACCAGATATGCTGTACCAAGCCACACGCTTAGCTTTAGCAGAACTATTGTTGTCTGGCTGCACCACAGCTGCAGACCACCACTACTTGTTTCCTGAAGCACTAACAGATGCCATGGATATACAAGCAGAAGCGGCTGCAAGCATTGGTATACGTATGACCATGACCCGAGGTTCCATGAGTTTAGGGGTAGATGATGGTGGCTTACCTCCACAAAGCACCGTACAGCAAGAAGATACGATTCTGGCCGATAGCGAGCGCGTAATTAAGCGTTATCACGACGCCAGGGAAGGCAGCATGTTGCAAGTGGCCTTAGCACCTTGTTCACCTTTTTCTGTAACCCCGGAATTAATGCGTAATTCTGCAACCCTTGCCGCACAACACAAGGTTATGCTTCACACTCACCTAGCTGAAACCATTGACGAAGAGAACTTTTGTTTACAACGCTTTGGTTTACGCACAGTTGATTACCTTGACAGCGTAGGTTGGCTTGGCCCACAAACATGGCTAGCCCATGGCATTCACTTTAACTCTGATGAAATTCAACGCTTAGGTGCGGCGGGTACGGGCATATGCCACTGCCCCACTTCCAACATGATGTTAGCCTCAGGCATGGCGCCAGTACTAGAACTAGAAGCTGCAGGCTGTCCTGTGGGGTTAGGTGTGGATGGATCAGCTTCTAACGATGGGTCTAATATGATTCAAGAAGTGCGCCAAGCTTTATATTTGCAACGATTAAAATACGGTGCACACGTCAGTCACTTTGATGCCTATCGTTGGGCCACAGAAGGCAGCGCAAAGATGTTAGGGCGCTCTGACATTGGGTCGTTAGAAGTGGGCAAACAAGCAGACATTGCTTTCTTCAAACTTAGTGAAATGCGTTTTAGTGGCAGCCACGACCCGTTAGCCGCCCTGTTACTATGTGGTGCCCACAAAGCAGAACACGTGATGGTTGCTGGCCAATGGCGAGTAAAATATGGCGTTATTGAAGGTTTAGATGTAGGCCCATTATTGCTACACCATGGCGCTGCAGCTCGGGCTTTAGTTGCAAAAGTTTAACTGGCTAATATTTAATTTGATTTTTTACCGGGTTTTACTCTGGCCCTTAGTTTGAATTATAACCCGTTGTACAAGTATTAAGCCCCCCTAGTAATTATCAAACCTAAAGCTGTTTTTTGATCATCTTGTTTGTGCAAATAGAAATATAACGTCTAATGTTAGCTTCTCATTGGGCTATTGGTAGACATAAAAAGTCAGCCTAATGAAAACATTAGGCTGACTTTTTTGAACTAAATTGGTCGAACCAACATTAACCCTTAATGATATTGTGCTCTGGGCCGAATGGGAACTTAGTGATGTTTTCTGCACCTTCTTCGCCAACCACTAGGATGTCATGCTCACGGTAACCACCAGCGCCTGCCATGCCTTCTGGCAACATGATCATTGGTTCAATAGAAACCACCATACCTGGCTCTAATACCGTGTCTACATCTTCACGGAACTCAAGGCCCGCTTCACGACCGTAGTAATGGCTTAAGGTGCCAAACGAGTGGCCATAGCCAAAGGTGCGATGTTGTAGCACATCGTGCTCAGCAAAGATTTCGTTAAGTTCGTGAGCCACATCACTGCACTTCACGCCTGGCTTAACTAACTCTAAGCCACGACGGTGTACCTTACAGTTGATTTCCCACAGCTCTAAATGACGGTCGCTGGCATGCTCAGAGAACAAAGTACGCTCAAGTGCAGTGTAATAACCAGCAATCATTGGGAAACAGTTAAGGCTAAGAATGTCACCAGCTTCAATCTTGCGGCTGGTAACTGGATTATGAGCACCATCGGTATTCATACCCGATTGGAACCAAACCCATGTGTCCATCAACTCTCCGTCTGGAAAAGTCTTAGCAATTTCACGGATCATAGCTTGAGTACCTGCCAAAGCCACTTCGTACTCTGGCACACCTACGGCAATGGCATCACGAATAGCTGCACCGCCGATATCACCAATACGGGAACCGTGCTTAATCACTTCAATTTCTTCAGCAGACTTGATCATGCGCATTTGCATAGTTGGTACGCCGATATCAGTAAACTCAGAGGTTGGGAAAGTAGATTTAACAATGTCCATAGTCGCCAAAGGCATGTGGTCATATTCTACGCCAATACGGCTGCCTGACTTAATTAGGTTCTTCAGAGCAACAAAGAAATTACCTTTTTGCCAATCGGTATAAACCACATTATCGCCCAACTGGTTACGACGGAATGGCTGACCACCATCAATGTTAGCAGTTACGGTAGTGTAGTTGTCTTGTGTTACCACCAAACCGTAGTCCCGGCCAAAACGACAGTAAACGAAGTCTGAGAAGTAATTAATGTTGTGATACGAGGTCAATACCACAGCATCCACATTAGCTGCAGCCATGTGAGTACGTAATTTAGCAAGACGATTACTGAGTTCTTGCTTAGAAAAAGTGGCAACCACTTTTTGGCCATTTAGGATTTCGATGGTACGAGGCATGTTTTGTGGATTCATGGCATTCACCTATTTGTTACACTGATAGAGATTAATATATTGGCCTACTAGAAAATAAACTAGAGGTACAAAGGATGGATGCATTCTAGTTTTTATATAAGCATTAGTAAAATAAATAAATTAAATTACACCATTAATTAAATTTATACATTAATGACCATTATCAAGCTCACTAACTTATGCGGTACCGTGCCCCTCACCTGTTTAAACAAGTGTCATAAAGCTACTATTTTTATAAATGCTTATGTTGCGATCCACTCCATAAACCACACAAAGCTCTCCTATCGAATCAAAATCTTGCAATATGCACCTAGATTGGCGATATTGTGCGTTATTCTGAACACAGTTAAAGAGAGCGTTTTTTACATGGCCAAGAACAAGCTTATCGGCGATCCTACTATCATCTCTATGTACGCTAACCAGTTTAGCTTTTTAGCACGCCCCCTTACGCGAGACATGACACAAGGTTTTGATGCTGCCATCGTTGGTTTGCCATTTGACTTGGCTACTACAGGCCGCGCAGGCACGCGTTCTGGCCCTAATGCAGTGCGGCAGGCAAGTGGCAACCTAGGCTGGGAAGGCAGGCGCTGGCCATGGCCATTTGATGCCTTCAAATACCTTAAGGTGGCAGACTATGGTGATTTGGACTTTATTCCTGGTAACCCAGATGACCTTAATCGTGAGATAGAACACCACGCTGAGAAGATTATTACTTCAGGCACACGGATGCTGAGTATTGGTGGTGACCATTATGTGGCCTTGCCGTTAATTCGGGCTCACTTTAAACATTATGGCAAGATGGCCTTAGTTCATTTTGACGCTCATACAGACACTTATCCTAACGATACAGAAATTGACCATGGGAGTATGTTTTACCATGCCCCTAAGCAAGGGTTAATAGACCCTGAGCATTCGATACAAGTGGGTATTCGTACAGAATACAGACCAGAAGACCATGCATTTGAAGTGATTGATGCAGCACAAGCTAATGACATCAGTGCTGATGATATTGTCGCGTCGATTATAAAAAGAGTGGGCGACCTTCCAGTTTATTTATCCTTCGATATCGACTGTTTAGACCCTGCGTATGCACCAGGTACTGGCACCCCTGTAGTCGGTGGGTTAACTACGGATAAAGCCTTGAAAATTATTCGTGGCTTAAAAGACGTTAACATCGTTGGATTTGACTTAGTGGAGGTAAACCCTGCTTATGATCATGCCGACATTACGGCCTTAGCAGGTGCTACAATAGTACTTGAATTCTTGTATTTGTTGGCTCACCAAAAACATCAATTAAGCCTATAGAAAACGACATTTAGGTTAGTCTTTCAACCAAGGGTTATGGCCTTTAGGCTCTACTTTTTCGACCCTTGGTTCAACCGCTGTGGATACGGGAGCTGGTTCAACTGCAGGCGCTAGCCCTAGTTCAGATGCTGTATCGACTAGGGCGGCCTCAGTGTGCAATATCAACAGAGCTTCTAAACGCAGTTTTTCTTCATGAATGGCATCTAATTGGTCTTGTTCAGCCAAGCTAATGGAATCCATGTCATACACAAAAGAACCCACGTATTGCACGTATTCATCTTCATGGATTTTGGTGATTTTATTACGATATTCAAAATCAAATAACAAAATAATCCAGCTTACTTGCTGGTGACCCATCTTATTGATTTTATGAACGACACCTTCGCCGTAAGCACTAGAATAAGAACAATCTTCGATAATATTTTTAACTAACGCCGTGCCGCTTGCCACACCATTAGTTTCCATGTTTTCATGGTCGTATTCATTGATAATAAAATTTCGAGCCCACGCATCTACACCTTGATCATCTTCTTCAAAATAACTATCTGGAATAGTGTCGTAACTGACAGTAGAACACCAAACAGACACTTTGCCGCCTTTTTCAAAACTGGGTAGTGTAGTGTTATCAGTTGACGTTATTGATGAAGCCATTAAGAAAGCCTAAATATTGGTGCTTGCGCGGATGGCGGAAAAGTAACACAAACACCCTAATCCTACAATCACATTTGCCTTTTTAAGGGACTTACAGTGCAACCATACCTGGACATATTTCAGCAACTCGCCTCACAATATTTTCGTCAAGATCGCCCAGTCAGCAAGCCTATTAGCGCCACAGAACTTGAACAAATTATAGATTTTAGCCTAGGCGTGGAAGGAGCCGAGTTAGGGGCTTTAAAACAGGCAGCTGGCGACTACTTGAACTATCAACCCGCTAGTGCTCAAGTCGATTTTTTTAAATTGCTCTATTCCGGACACAACAATCCTGCACTATTAGGTGATTGGGTCACTAGCCTTAGTAACGCCAACATGCACACATACCAAATGAGCCCAGTGGCCACTTTGATGGAACAGGAGCTAATCAACCAATGGAATCGTTTAGTTGGTTTTACCACCGCCTCACAAACAGGTGATGGCGTTATGGTTTCTGGTGGCAGTCAAGCTAACCTCATCGCCATGATGATCGCTCGCCATCAAGCGTGTCCCGACATTAAAGTCAAAGGTTTTAGTGACCAAGCCTTGGTGGCCTTTGTTTCAGATCAAGCTCATTATTCAGGTCAGAAGGCTGCTAATGTATTAGGTATTGGCACAGATAATTTAATTGCAGTAGCATCGGACAACCAAGGTAGGTTGTGCCCATCTGCACTCAAAGAAGCTATAGAGTACAGTATTAAACAGGGCCATAAACCGTTTTACATAGGCCTCACTGCAGGCACAACAGTACTTGGCGCCTTTGATCCAGTACCAGAGTGCAGAGCCATTGCCGACCAATATAACCTATGGTTACATATTGACGGCGCTTGGGGGGCCCCAGTGTTATTTTCACAACAACATAAACATCTATTAAAAGGATGTGAGTTGGCCGATTCCTTTGCATGGGATGCCCATAAGCTGATGAACGTTCCTATTACGGCGGCGGTTATTTTAACGCGTCACCAAGGCATGTTAGAGCAGACCTGCGGCGGAGGTGGAGCTGATTATTTATTCCATAGCGATGAAAATTCAGCCTATAATTTAGGTCAGAAATCCATCCAGTGCGGCCGACGAGCTGATGCCTTGAAGGTATGGCTAAGTTGGAAAGCACTTGGAAACAATGGCTTTTCAGATAAGGTGGACCAATTACAAGTTCTAAAGCAAGGCTGCGTTGAAGCCATCGGAATATCTACCGAGCTACACATGATTGGCCCTGCCCCATACCTCAATGTGCTGTTTCAATACCGCCCATCAACTGACTTGAACGAAGAACAGCTTCGAGTATTAAATATTGCCATATGCAAAAGCATGCAAACTGAAGGTGGCGCCTTTGTGGATTATGCTAAATATCAAGGTAAAACAGGTATTCGCCTTATACTGGCAAACAGTGATACGCAAGCAAGTGACATCAGTAGGTTACTCACTAACTGCATTAAAACGGGTCAATCCCTGGTTACCACAAGTTAACTAGGGGTTTTCCAGATATTGCTATTGGTCGCCGCTGACTTTGGTGCAGGCTTAGCTTTAGCTTGGTATTCATTTTGAGGTTTGAGTGGTTTACCACGCACAATAGCATAAACATATAGAGACTCTACTTTATCGCGAGCCCATTGAGTTTTACGTAAAAATTTAAGGCTAGATTTAATACTAGGATTAGCCCTAAAACAGTTTACATTCACCTGCTCAGCCAATGCTTCCCAACCAAACTCATCAACTAGATCGGTGACAATTTGTTCGAGCTTGACACCGTGAAGTGGATTGCGAGGTTGTTCAGTGTTCATAGTGCCCTAACCTGACAAAATTTGGCAGCTGCTGGGTTTGTTTGTCGACTTTCATAATTCACTTCACATAACAAAATATTGGGCCTATTATCACCAACATGAAGTGACTAAACAACTGGTATTGATATGACCGACCAACAAGCTGCAGCTATGCAACGCGCTAGGACCGAACTTGCGGCATGTTTTCGCTGGACGGCAAAGATGGATATGCATGAATCCATCGCCAATCATTTTAGTGTCGCTGTATCTGATGATGGCCAACAGTTTTTATGCAACCCCCAAGGCCGACACTTTAGTACTATTAAAGCTAGCGAATTACTGCTACTGGACGCTAACAACCCCAGCACCATGAAACAAGCTAATGCACCAGACCCAACGACTTGGGCCATCCATGGCGCATTACATCGAAACTTGCCTGATGCAGGCTGCATCATGCATCTGCACAGTCGATACGCCACTGCACTGGCCTGTCTAAAAGATAAAACTATGTATCCCATAGACCAGAATACCATGCGCTTTTATCAGCGAGTCGCAATTGATACAGGTTTCGATGGCATGGGGTTAGGTAATGAAGCTGAACGCTTAACCACGGTAATGGGTGACAAACGTATTTTGCTCATGGGCAACCATGGCGTTTTGGTCATTGCCAATAGTATTGCCCAATGTTTTGACGACATGTACTATTTTGAGCGAGCCTGCCGCACCTTACTAGATTGTTATGCAACGGGCCAACCCCTAGATAAGGTAACTCATGAGGTCGCCGAAAAAACTGCTCGTCAGTGGCAGAATTACGGTTTTGACTTTGGCCAACAACACCTAAATGAAATTATGACAATTCTCGATACGCAAAACAACTCATATCGCTTGTAACCGTTGTCCAAAATATACCTAGGGCGACACTCCTTGTCATATTTTTGCCATTGGCATGTATTTTGAGCAACCTCACCTTTTCCTGCCTTTAGTTAGCCCGTATAATTGTGCACATATAAGCCGACCTCTGCGTCGGTTTTGTTACAATTACATATAACTAAAAAATCATCAGCGTTGGTTAAAACAGCTAAACCAACTTTGACGCCTTGAAGACAACAGGATCACCCATGATCAAAGTCGAATCAGTGAGCAAACGTTTTGGCGGTGTGCATGCCGTTAGTAACGCCACCATCGAAATTGCCAAAGGGTCCATTACCGGACTCATCGGCCCTAATGGGGCTGGTAAAACCACATTATTTAACATGATTGCTGGCAACTTAACACCAACCTCAGGCCACATTTACCTAGATGGTGAAGACGTAACTGGCGTGCCCCCCTATGAGTTATTCCATAAAGGCTTGCTACGCACGTTCCAAATCGCCCATGAGTTCGGCACCTTGACGGTACTGGAAAATCTTATGATGGTGCCTTCGCAACAAGCCGGTGAAAAACTCATGGATGCTTGGTTTCGCCCCTCCCTAGTGCGTGAGCAAGAAGCCAAAGTACGTGATAAGGCCATGGAAGTGATCGACTTCCTCAACATGGGCCATGTTGCTCAAGAGTTAGCTGGCAACCTTTCTGGTGGCCAAAAGAAACTCCTAGAACTTGGCCGTACCATGATGGTCGATGCTAAAGTGGTTCTGCTAGACGAGGTAGGCGCTGGTGTAAACCGCTCACTACTGCGAGAAATTGGCGAGGCCATCGTGCGCTTGAACCAAGAAAAAGGTTACACCTTTTGCATGATCGAGCACGATATGGATTTCATTGGTCGTTTGTGTGATCCGGTTATCGTTATGGCTGAAGGTGCCGTGCTAGCCCAAGGCACAGCCAAAGAAGTTATTGCAAACGAGGCAGTGATTGAGGCTTACCTAGGCACTGGCCTAAAGAACAAACGTGAGGTAAGCGCATGAGTTATTTAGTTGCAGATCAATTACGTGGTGGCTATGGCGGTGCAGACATCCTTAATGGCTGCTCATTATCTGTAGACAAAGGCGAAGTTGCTGTTATTGTGGGTCCTAATGGTGCTGGTAAGTCCACCGCCATGAAGGCCTTACTAGGCATGCTTGATCTACGTCAAGGTAGCGTCACTTTAGGTGGTAAAGACATCACCCATATGTCTCCACAAGATCGTGTTGGCGAAGGCATTGCTTTTGTACCTCAAACCCATAATGTATTTGCTGGTATGACAGTAGAAGAAAACCTTGAAATGGGCGCCTTTCTTCGCACTGACGATTACACAGGCACTATGGAACAGGTCTACGATCTGTTCCCTGTTCTTAAGCAAAAACGCCGTCAAAACGCTGGTGAACTTTCTGGTGGTCAACGTCAACAAGTGGCGGTAGGACGGGCCATGATGACGCAACCGAGCGTGCTAATGTTAGATGAACCGACTGCAGGTGTGTCTCCCATCGTCATGGACGAATTGTTTGACCGTATTTTAGAAGTAAAGCAACAAGGTATTGCCGTGTTGATGGTTGAACAAAACGCAGCCCAAGCTTTGAATATTGCTGACAAAGGCTATGTTTTAGTAACGGGCACTAACAAACACACTGGCAGTGGTGATGAACTGCTGGCCGATCCTGTGGTGCGTCGCACCTTCTTGGGAGGTTGAGCCATGCCAGAATTTATTGATATTTTAAATGCTATCGTGCTTTTCTCTAACTTCGTGTTAGTGCCTGCCGTATCTTACGGTGCCCAGCTAGCTCTTGGCGCATTAGGCATCACCTTAGTGTATGGCATTCTACGCTTTTCTAATTTTGCCCACGGCGACACAATGGCCTTTGGTACCATGATGGTTATCCTAGTGACTTGGGGTTTCCAGACTATGGGGATTAGTTTCGGTCCACTGCCCACTGCATTGCTGGCACTGCCCTTTGGTATTTTGGGTGCAGTAGCCTTGACCTTAGCGTTTGATAAAACCGTGTATAAGTTTTACCGTGCTAAAAAGAGCGCACCGGTAATTTTTGTAATTGTGTCTACGGGCGTGATGTTTATGACTAACGCCATCGTGCGTTTTATCATTGGCCCCAGCGACCAACGGTTTATGGACGGCACTAAGTTCATTTTCCGTTCTCGTGAATTTAAAGAGTTCACAGGTTTAAGCGAGGGCTTGGCTCTTAAATCTACCCAGGTTCTTACCCTAACAGTGACCATTATTTGCGTAGCTGCTTTGTTCTACTTCTTGCAAAAAACCCGCACTGGTAAAGCCATGCGCGCTTTTTCAGACAACAAAGAC
>Ga0209709_10000019_pt1 | contig 144866 bp, 93 predicted proteins | sample ArcticOcean_MG_C_2_FD_187435 | JGI IMG/M metagenome (GOLD analysis project Ga0209709, IMG submission 187435) | Marine microbial communities from western Arctic Ocean - ArcticOcean_MG_CB4_136 (SPAdes) (version 2) | ecosystem: Environmental > Aquatic > Marine > Oceanic | place: Arctic Ocean...
GGAGTTAATGGACTCCACTGTATCGACAATGCCTGGTAGCAAATCAGGAAAGTAATTAAAAGCTCTTAGACAATGCCCATCGTAGCCATCCGTATAGACCTTCATTTTGTTTGGGTCACGGGTAGTTAACGCAGATATGTAATCTTCTAAAGAGTTGAAATCTGCACCGCAAAACATCCAGCCTTTTGGTGCTACAAAGCAGGATTTAATTAACTTGCCGTAGATAGAACCGGCAGGAATGTTCTGCAGATTAGGATTTGAGCTGCTTAAGCGACCTGATTTGGTGCCACCTAAATTAAAAGAACCATGAAGCCAAACACAATCGTCTCCTTTGTCGATAGCCGCTTCAAAAGCGGGTATGAACGCAGTAAGGATTTTATTAGCAGTTGTGTGCTTAACCAGGGCTTCTAACACAGCTATGTAATCTGGATTAGTAGTGTGATTAAGCAGTATCTCTAAATGCTTACTTTTAGTTGAAGGCTGTTTGCCTTTAGTGCGGTTAAGAATAGGTAAGCCCATTTCCTCATAAATAAGCTTTACTTTTTGAAGGCCGCTGTTGGGATTAAACCCTACATATGCCCTGTCACTTTTATCCGCAAATTTAGCAATTGGGTGCTGCTTAGTTTTGAGCTTTTGATTAGCCTTATCCATAGTTTCTTTGCGCAGCTTGTGTATGACTTTTTCAATCACTGGCGCTTGTTCTAAGATTGTTTCTTGATCAGCAACTATGTCTTCTAGCTTTTTCTTAGCCAGCTGAACTCGTTCAGGACTAAGCGCCATGCCAGACAGTTCTATCTGTATGATCGTTACCTGGCTAGGCAGCATGACATTGAAATACACGCCTTCCTGATCGTCAGCTACCATTGTTGGATAATATTTATCGAACGCGTAATTGGTAGATAAGCCATCAATTAAGTTGTATTCAAGAAGCTGCGTTAACGCTATGCGTCTGACGTCTTTAATATCCTCATTGGCCCAATTGCCTGCAAACTCGTGAGCTAACTTCTTCAGCCCGAGCTCGTTGCCCGCTGTAGTGTTAGTGGCTAAGTACGCAATGATTTTTGTGTCGTGATACTTACGGGTCATTACTTCTATGCCTTTAAGCAAACCAGCTGTATCAAGGAGGTTGTCCATCCACAGCTCGTAAATAAGAATACTTAAATCATAGTTTGAGTTATGCCAGATTAACGCGCCTTTATATTCCTCAAAGAAACCTTTTAAAAGTTCTCTGATGTCTGCTTGCGGAACCAAGTGTCCGTAAAATCCCTGGTCATCTTGTCCATTGGGATGGGCAACATAATCGCATGCGAAAGCCAATCCTTCATGCTGGTTCCAACAGAAGGTGATGGTAGCAATCCCTGCTTTATCAAAGTCCAAGGAGGCTGTTTCGATATCAGCAGATAATCTGTCATATTGGTGTAATGAAGCGAGGGCAGCTTTGATTTCTGCAGGTCCGCTTGGGTACAGTGCGCCTTTGATGATTCCAATGCCTAATCCTTGATATTGCCCATTAATAATGTCGACCAATGTGTCAATTGACAGCAATAACTTGGGTTCATTGGCAGGGTTATAAATAAGCGATTTATGGTTAACGCCTAATGTGACGTCGAGATACTCGTAATCTTTTATTTGGCATTTAAGTGAGTACCCTAAATGCGGTTCAGCTTTGATGCTTTTTGTGATGACTTTAAAATAGCTAGCGTCAGCACAATAAATATACTTTGCTCCTATACTGCCTAAAGCTGGCATTAACTTTTCTAGCTCTTCTTTTACAAACCCAGCTGGGGCTTTGCCTTTGTCGTTGTAATTCAACGCAAAAACAATAATGTCTTCTCTGTGTACGCCTCTACTTTCAAAGTTTTTAATGTAAGTGTTTTCTATTTCTTTGATATTAAAAGCAGCGGCTTTAACTAGTATTGCAATTGGATAATTTTCAGTAGCAGTAGAAAAGACATGATGACGCATATAAAACTCACTATGGGGCGTTAATAAGGTTCATTGTGAGACGGGTTTTAACCAGCTCAAGATACTTAGCATTGTCGTGCTTAAACTGAGCAATTTCTGGTTCAGTTAACGTTCCTTCTCCTTGCTCACAGCTGTGGCTGAACTGCTTAATGACAGAATGCAAATGTGTAGGCGTTAGCTTCGCGTAATCGGCAGCACAGTGAGAGGAAGTAACTACCCGCTGTAAGAAGCCTTTAACTACGCATTTTTCTGCGTCAGTTTCTTCAGTGAAAGAAAGATATTCTTTAACGTCTTCTCTTATAGTGGGAGACAGGGTATTTATTGGGGAAGGAAAAGCTCCAGTGAAATCAGATGTTGTAAATACTGTTTTTCTAAAACTGAACATCTGCTGGTTATTGCCGTGCAATTCTGAGTTGTCTTGGATAAGTTTGTTTATCGTTTTATTGCCGTAAAGAGTTGATGACCGGTAAAGTTTTCTTACCAGCGCATCTATTAATTCAATACGGGCATTTGGCTCTATGTTAGCCATAAATATTCTCCCTGTTTGTCACCCTAAATCTCCAGTCATGATGACTTGGTCGCTAGCTCTGCTTACCGCGACATACATAAGGCGTGCAATGAGTGCACCCTGATTGCATTTTTTAACGTCATCGAGGTCTATGAAAACTTGCTTATAGGTGGAACCCTGGGATTTATTAATAGTGCAGGCGTAAGCTGCCCTAAGGTCTACCCAGTTTGTGTCGATGTGATTACACGCACTCCAGTCTTCTTCTTTCTTAGCTTGTTTAAGTCTAATTTTAAACGCTAAAAATGATTCGGGCATAAAAGCAGTGTGTTTTTTATTGAGTTCTACAGTCCACCCGTTAACACCAAGGTCTCCGCTGGGCATCATGTCGGTGATCTGAACTGTCTCATCTGTCTTAATTTTGCATTTTTTTGTGCTAATAAAATTATTACAAACGACATAGTCCATAACCTGTATCTGAGCTTCTCCTTCTACATAATCTCTAATTGCCTGGTTAAACTCGATAACGGCTTTGTTAGTCCAAGCGAGAACTTTAGAGTCATTGGATACCCAGTCAGACCTGTCAAACTCTGCGCAAATTAAGTCTTCAAACTCATCTCTAGGACAATGCTTAACATTTGTGCCGTCAGGTATGAAATCGGATATCCATGGCGCTCCGTTAACAGTGTTACGAAACGATGTGGCAAGGTTAATAATAGGATTACCTTTTAATTGCCGCACTACTTCTGTCAGCTTTACTGTTTTATAGCCTTGATTGAATACTGGCGTAGCGTTAGCTTTAACAGGCGTTAGCTGAGCTGGGTCACCAATAAAGACTAGTTTGCAGTTTAATGTGCTCTCAAATATGTTCTCTAAAAGGCTTTCGTCTATTGTGCTGGCTTCATCAATAATAATGAGCGTGTTGTGTTTAATCTCTGCCCCGCCATGTGGCACTAACTTTGTTGTGCCTGACTTAGCGTTTTTAACTACGCGTAATCCAAGGTAAGCGTGAATAGTCTTAACTTCACTGCCAGTAATGCTAGCTAAAGCTTCAGCTGCTTTGTGCGTGGTAGCAGTTAGCTGTACTTCCATACTTTCATCTTTTGCAGTGATGAGTTTAAGCAGCCGCATAGTAGAAGGTAGCGTGTCTAGAATATGCTTGATCAAGGTAGATTTACCTGTTCCAGCATAGCCAGTTAACACTAAAACCTCTTGGTCAGGATCTGTAACAAAATCAGTAAAGACTCTGTAAGCAGCGTCCTGCCCTTCAGTTAACTTAAATGCAGCGCCCATAGTGTTGCTCCTTATTGCGGGTCGAATTCAAAATGTATAACTTTGCCAAAAGGCGCCGTCCAAGTTGGGTTGCCATGAATGATCCATAAGATTGGCGTTTTAGGTTTCAAGGTAGGAAAGTGGAAATACCCATCTGTGAAGATAACGGCTACTACTGGTTTATTTTCAATAATCCATTTAAGTACCGGAGCTATCTGAGTGCCGCCTTTTCCCGTGAAATTAACTTTTTGTAAGTCTTTTACGGATTTTAATGGATCGTTAGTTTTTATTTGCGTATCAAATTGAATGAAATCAACTGTTTCTGGTCGTAGCGTTTTCATAAAACACGCTGTTTCAGAAACCATATGATTAAATTCATCGTCAGTAACTGAGCCAGATGAATCTACAATAAATGCACACCTATCCATTTTTTCTTCATGGCTAGACGGCATTATGTGATCTGGGAAATAGCGTCGATTTGGCTTAGAAAAAGTGTAGACGCCTTTATCGAACTTACGAGCGTAAGCACCCATATAACGGTGCCAGGGTATTTTAGGTTTAAGCAGTTCGTCTACATAACGTTGTACATCACCTGGGACAGAGCCTGGTGTGTCTCCTGCCATTTTACTTTGCATAGCAGCTTGAACAAGGATCATGTCCAACTCAGCTTTTATAGCGGCAGCTTCTTCTGGCGTAGCTGGTTTTTTTAAATCTGGACCTATGGCTGTTGAGCCTACTTCACCAAATGCGCCTTGTTGAGGCTGAGGTTGGTTTTGCTGCTCTTGTTCGTATACATCATAAATTTGCTCAGTAGACATACCTATAAACCGAGCGTCACATAGCCAGTCATCTGGAATTACAAAACCAATAGCTTTGGCTATGTTGTTTATTACTTGGTCGCCTGCCCAGTTCCACCACAAAAAGTTTCTGTCTCCACATCTACCGGCGTGGTCTAGCCACACATGGCCGACTTCGTGAAAGACGACACTTGCTCTTACGTCTGCAACTAAGCCCCAAAAAAAGTCGGGGTTATAAGCGCATAGTCTTCCATTCGTCCAAGCTGTGTCGCAGTCGTTGTCCCATATGTGTTGCATAGAAAGACAGACAGTTGCAAAAAACGTGCAGTCATCTCTACCTAAGACGTCTACTTTGGCAACACTCAGTGCTTTGTTGACGGCTTCTACTAGAGCCTTCTGCTGTGGAGTTTTCATGCGGCAAACATCTCTGTGTTGTTATCTGCGATCCAGTCTTTAATAGACTGCGTGCGTATCAACTTTGGGTTGTTAGCATTTATTGAGCGCATAGTTATTACCTGATATTCCTGAGCCATTCTGCGTACGAAAGTTATAAGTGCAGCTGCATTAGCTTCTTTGATACCGTGACCAATAACGCCACTTAAGGCGTATAGCGTGCCTGGTGCGGTGGGCATTGTTGTTGTGGTAGGTGCGTCTTGCATATTTTTAATGGTAGGCAAGTCTTTAAATATCCTTAAATAACCAAGAAACTCAGTTGCTTTACCTTCACCAATAATCCCAGAGAGGGTTTCTAACGCTAATGGGCCTCTTGGATCAAAAGCTGGTTTGATAACCTGTCCTGTTGCACTTAGTTTTGGCATCAATACTTTACTGACCATGTCCCAGGTTCGTTCACACGCGTAGGTGGGTTCATCTCCCTGGTTCTCGGGGTCAAAAGTATTAAGGTTTTGTGGGTTCCAGCTAACGAAAGACTTAATTTCATGTGCTATTTCTGTAGTGTCTGCCCAAGATAACCAGTCAGGAGCAGAAGAATGCACTTGGATGTGCACTAAGCGTGATTGAAGTGCTGAAGAGAGCTCTTCTACTAAAGCATTATCAGTCTCGTTATTACCGGCGGCTATCATGATTACTTTTTTATGTATATTTGCCTGCCCTACTTGCTTATCTAGAAACACTTTGTAACTGGCTTTTTGTGTACCTCTGTCTGCACCGTTTAGCTCATCAAAGAACAAACACCAGCCTGAATAGCCTTCTGGTATTGGGTCTCCTTCTAAAGGAAACATGCTCATCGGCACGTAGTAGGCTTTATTCTTTTCTTTATCAATCGCAGGAAACCCTGAAAGATCAGTCGGGTCACATTGAGCTAGCCTTATATCAACAAGGTATAACTTACGGTTGTTAGCAAATTCTTTGACAGCTGCGCTTTTGCCTATGCCTGGTGCGCCTTTAAGAAAAGGTACTAAGCCAGCTAGACAATACGTGTCCATGATTTTCCCGGCATCGGGTATAGATACTGATCTCATTGAAGACCTCCTGGGTTATTAATGTCGTCCGCTATCATTTGCTTAATTTCAGCAGTTTGTTGCCTGTCACGGAGGGACACTATTAAATTAATGTCGTGTGATTTAGCTTTGGCTGAGGGCGTTTGTTCGTTTTTATCTAAAAACTTAATAGGCCCTAGCTCAGGGTGGTTAAATATTTGAGTGAGCATTAATGCTGCTCCATTTTGTTCTGATCCATTGATCAGCTCCCTCTATACCTGTGTCGTTGTCGTTATTTTGCTTTTTTGCTTTATTTTCTTTTACTTTTTGCTCAGCAGTGCGTTTCTTTCTACTTTTACCATTTGCGGTCCCACTCATAATCTTCTTGCTCCCCATAGGCATAAAACTCGCGTTTTAACTCTTGCACGATTTGATCTCCTTTATTAGTTGCCCGCTTGTTACGAAGACACACAGCAATTCGATAGTGCTAAAAAAAGTCATAGCATTTTCTGTGTGCTGCGGGCTTCTCCGATTTCAGTAATATCCGCCTTTTCGATTTCCTCTTTTTTAGGACGCTCTGCTAAGACGGTTATTTGTTTATTGGTCCGTTCGTGCACTCCGTATAACTGTGCCCACAGCTCTGGCGTCATTTTTCCTTCTGTAACTAGGTTTGCAGTAAACTTGTTGAAATCTCTTAGGAGCTGAACGGTGTTTCTGATTGATCTTCGCTTTCGTAGTCCGTGGGTCACCAGTCGTACTCCTTGTCGTACTCAAGCTCTTCTATGCTCAACATCTCTTCTTGGTAGTTTTCTAGCTGATCTACTTCGTGCGTAATGTTGAAATATTCGTGGGCTTCTTCTTCTGCTGTGTCTTTGTCTTTAGCATTTACTATTATTGCTTTAGTAACTGTTGCTCGGATGACTACTTCGTAGGTTTTCACGATTCGCGCTCCTCTAACTCGTCTGTGAGTGATTCTTCTTCTCAAAATTCACAACCGTGCTTTCGCCAAAGTTCAGATCGATGTGCGCTTTGACCGAAGACATCAGTGACTCATGCATCGCATAGTCGATTGACTGACCCAGCACCTCGATAGCCTGTTCACCAGCCATCCAATCTGTATGGAAGTCATCAGGGATGCCCATGAGCCGTTTGATGACGCTGTCAGAAGGCATAAGCATTCGCCCACCAACCTCGAGATAGGCGCCGTCTTTGATTCCTCTGGAATTACTCTTAATGATGGTCTGGCACTGAGTGCTTTCTGGGGTGATCGACGGTGCAGCTCGATTAGACGTTGCCCGATTTTTGATAAAGGCGGTATCGGTGATGTCTCGACACTCGCCCAGTAATGGCTCTATGCGGTCCCAGATGAGCTTCTCGTTTCGCGGGGACATCTCAGGTGCCTCGAAATTAGGGGCGACACTAGCAACAAGGTAGTAACGTTTCCTCGATTGCACACCGCCATAGTCCCTCGCGTCCATTTCCATAGCGGTAACGTGATAACCCATCCTCCTGAGCTGAGTTTCGCAAATCTTCCCCGCCATACTGCGACCAAACCCGATCACGTTCTCGATGATGACAACGGCAGGGTTGATTACTTTGATCTGGTCCAACATAGGAATGAACTGGTCAATGGTGCTGCTTAGGTCATCAACGTCTCGCGCTTTGTCGTTGGCATTTTTAAGGGTCGAGAAGTCATCACACTGGATACTGTAGTGAGCGACACCAATGGGTGGACGGTCAGCGAGAATGTCTGACAATCGATCCAGATTGCAGTGGTACAGGTCTTCGTTGAGGACTACTGACGGGGTGCTGTTTCTAAGGCAATTCATTAGGTTGACCTCTGTCTTATCGTCCCTATCACGCTTCTCAGGAGGTCTGAACTCCAGAGCCACATCGACATTGAAACCCATGGATTCTAGACAATGAATATCGACACCTCCGGTCAACCCCACAAACGTATTGAAGGGGTTAGCTTTTTTGAATCGGTGCAGGATATTCGCAGAGCGATTAACCAGCGGTCGAAAAATCATTCGCTGGTTTTTCATTTCCAAGTGGAACCGTTCGCAGTTTTTCGGAAACTGCCGGTTGATCATGGACTGAGAGCCGAACTCGACCAGCGTCTCAAGAGGATTGTTAATGCGCTTTCCAGCCTTGTAGGTACGAGAGTGGACTTTGTGTCCACCGTCGAGAAAAGGCACAACCTCGAACCCGTCTAAAGGTTTTCTACTTTTGACCGCGATTCTCATGCCTTCCTCGAACCCCATTAAGGGCAGGAGGTTGGTTGATACCCTAACCTTTCTGGGCTTTGACATTGTCGAGTTAAACTTTAGGTTTTTCGTTGCAACTTGTGGAGCGTGGAAAATACTCATTTAAACCTCCCAGTTCATGCTGCTTGAGTTTTAAAGTTAAGTGCGGCATCGCCCCAATGTATGTTCACGATTCGTACTCCGCGATGCGTGCGTCACGCTCTTCGTTAAGGCGGTCTGCAGTTTCTGCTAAGTGCATGAACATTTCTCGTGCAGTAGTGTGGGACTCGTAGTCGGCGTCTTCGTTTTGAAGCACGGCGATAAATGGATCGACGAGACATGCATAGGTCGGTATAACTTCTATGGGTGCTGTGTTCATGAATCCTCCGTGATTAGTGATGGCCCCTGTCGCTCGAAGCGGGGCTAGTTCTTCCTATAAGGCCGTTTAAGTCACCTTGAGCTAACTGATTTTAGTGGGGTGTGTCTGCTGGTTTGTATTCCAAACAGCAATTTGGAAACACCAAACACGTTTCCTGGAAACAAACTAGGAATTAACCACTAAGCTTGCTGCTTTTTACTGACGCATCAGCTAAGCGTCATTCACTTACTGAGAAAATCGCCCAATAACATTTTGGTTGTCTAGGGATTTAATTGAGTTAGCAAATTTCTCCGCTAATTCACTCTCATAATCTGATTCGTCTGCTAAGCGATGGCTTAGCTCAGTTAAAAATTCAACAATGTCTGTTCTAGTCATAATGATTGCTCGTAAGGAATTAGAAATTTCACATGCACAAACCCGCCTGACATAGACGAGATCGTGTACTGGTAGGGGCACGTTTTTGCCCACGTTAAGAATGATTCAAGGTTTTCTACTTGGAGGGTCATTTTAGTTTTCCTCGACTTCTTCACTTGGTGTAAATACAAAAACTATGCAACTTAGGCCCTCATCTACCCACTCTTCTTGATATTTCCCTGGGCAGCTGCTTAACCAAGTATTAAATTCATCTTCTGTCATCCCAGTTCTCCTCGGTCTACCCAGCCTTCTGGTGTGGGTACGGGATGGAACGGAATACCATCAGTGGTTAACTCGAAATACTTAACTTGGACGAAACGGCCTATATATTGAGCAGCGTTTTCCATGACTTCATATTGAGCTGCTCTGTTACCAGGGGCGCTACATCCAAACTCTTTACCGTTGTTAGCTATAAGCGTAAGAACAGCCCAGCCTTCTCTTGATGGCTTAATGTCGCGCACCATAAATTCGTCATCTAAAAATGATTTTAGCTTCAGCATTTTGTTGGTTTTCTTACCATCTAGATAAGGAAAGTTAGCTAGACGTATGATGCCGCCCTCGTAGCCATCAGCTACTGCTTTAGCAGTAAGCTGGTGCATGAGCTCTTCAGGTTGAACGGGTATTAGCCGAAACTCTGGCCAAGACATATGACGACTTTCAATGTGCTTTGGGAGCTCTACTTGCTCACATATAGTGATGTTAGGTAAGTGATCAAAACGAGTTTTTAATATTTTGTACCGTTCGTTAAACGGAGCTTTTGAAATGTAGTCGTAGCAATGCAGCTTTAAATCTGTAGAGCCTTCTTTAGGTTTTTTGATAAGACTGGATAGTGTGCGTAGCGGCACACCATGAATGTAGAGCTCGCCATCAAGCGTTTCTCCCTCATGCAGCTCCAATCCTTCGTACAAATGCGGCAGGTCAATTGTTTTACCATTACGGGAGTAAGTAATAAGTTCACCATCCTGCTTAGTAATTAAGCATCGATGCCCGTTCAACTTGCGAGACCAATAGGCGCCTGAGATGGTGTCCTTGTTAGACATTTTATCAATGGTGTGGGCTAGCATTGGGCGTAATAAACCAGCAGCATTAGTTCGCTGCTCGTTTTTAGCGACTTCAATATCTTCTACATAGCCTTTGTCTTTTTTGCTTTTGATATCAGAGCTTATTTGCAAGACCATTTGTTCGTGTCTTGTTCGACTAGCTTTGCCTTCTAATATTTGTTCATTTTTGGCAATGAGTTGACCACCCACTACACCGTGGTGAGTAATGATGTTGAAGTCATAACCATAAATTCCCCATTCACGTATTTTGTCTTTACTATCTTTGCAGTACAGTTTTGTTGCAGGCATTTGTCCATTTATCATGCCTTTGCCTCCTTTTTTATTTGTGCTTTATTAGCCCGCCAATTGCTCATAGCTTTTGCCTGGCAATCAGAACATTGACTTTGTAAGCCATCTTTTTTAGATTTATTTTTATTAAATAGCTTTAGTACCTGAACTTTTTTGCAGGTAAAGCATTGTTTTTCATTAGCGTTAGTTACTAGTTTCAACTGGCTATCAATACAGCGCTGTCGTACGTCACTAACTTTTTCACACGTCCACCCTAGTGCCTCGGCTATTTGCTGCCGTTTATGCATTGGGTGCTTTTCGACGTAATTGAGGTATAACTTTGTGTCTCCAATAGGATGGAGACCGTGTTTAACGCAAGATTTCTTAGTGTCATTTACTTTTTGTACTTTCCAACCAAGCCCTTCAGCTATATGCCGTGGCATAAAGCCAGGATGAGCTTTTAAATAAGCCAAGTAAGTCAGTTCTGTTTCTGTGGTTTGTCGTACTTTCTTTTCCACTTTTCGTGGCTGAAGCTTGGGTTTGTTTGGATCAGACAAAGGGCCTAAAGATGATGTGGTATCCCATGAGTACTCCTTTATATCTTTAGAGCCTTGGGTCATTACGCCCATAGGTACTTCCGTTATGCTTCCGCCACGGGATAAAAATTCCTCTACTGTTTCAACTAGCACTATCTAACTCCTCTAGTTTTTTAATTGCGTGTTTAACTTGTATCCAGTCATCTTCTAAAAAAGCCACGTATGTAATGCCTCCACGCTCTTTTGCGACTTGGGCAAACAGTGAACTTTCTAATGCACTTAAGTCGTTGGTCTCAACAGCAGGTTTAAAAAAAGTAACTAGAAATCGTCTCTGTTCTTCTAGCTGTTGTAGACGGCGTTCTCTCGAAACGGTTATTGCTACTACTCCAGCTTTAGAAGCAGCGCCTATTAGGGGCGGTAAAAAACTAAACCAACTCATTCAGTTGCCTCCCTTCTAACTGTTTAATTAAAGTATTTTGTTGTAACCGTAGTATTGCGATTAAGTCATTAGGATGGGTAATAGGTAGCTGGGATAAAGCCTCAGCTTCTACTTCTGCTATCGTGTTACGGGTTGGAAATATTGATTGTTGTTTATTAATCGGGGGTCCAGTCATAATTCCTCCGGACATTAAGGGCAGTAAAAAAAAACTTCACCACAGGCCCCGGAGGGCCATGGCTTAGTTTTCTTTAAGATAGTCCGTAGTTGGATTGACGTATTAACTGGCTAAGGTTGGTTGAACTTTTCTCAAAGATACCTTCAACACCTTTGATCTGAGATATTAAATCTGACAACAAGTCGCTATCAGCTAACTCAGCTAAGATAGTTCGGTAGTGGTTCCGTAATTGGTTCATGTTGTTGGGGTGACACTTAAATTCATCGTGAACGGCAATGACTTCAAATGATTTGTGCTCAAGCATTGTTTTAATGATTTCGTGCAGAGCGGCTAAATGGTCGTTTGAAAGGAATCTGATACTGTCACTATCCAAGTGAGGCACTATCACTACGTCAGCCATGCTGCTACGTTGATACTGCTCTAGATAGTAATCAATGACAGACATGTCAGGAGAACAAGGTCTCTTAATGTCTCGTTGCTTTGCAGTTCCTAGCTTTCTAGCTAAACGGGTTGTGACGATCAGCATCTCAAGACGATTAAAGTGCCCGTGATCATAATTGCATCTCCTGAGCAGAGACCTAAGCACGTAAGCGTCAATACTATGAATAATATTAGCGGGGTTTTTAACGCCCCTTTTAGTACCAATATTAGCCATATAGCGGTATTCAAACGTGCTGTGGCCTAATTCGTCTACTTCTATGCGGTGATCTACCGCTTCCATCACCTTCACATGCGCTGTGAAGCCATCTGGGAGCTTCCACGAGTGAGCTAGTGCGTAGGGGTTCCATGTAGCAATCATGTCCTCAAGCAAGTCACAGGCGCCTGGTGCAATTGCATAAAGTGCTTTCCAAAAGGCGTCTAGTTCTGGTGTGTCTTCACCAAACTCTTTCTTTGGCTCTTTCTTGCTGGCGTACAGTGCTGTCATGACAGCGTTCTTTACTTTCTTACGCGCTATCTGAGTAACGTTACCTAAGATGTTAGACATCTCTGCAGTAACCTCAGTGTAAGCGTCTGCTCTCCGATCTAAGTCAACTAAGCCAGTAGCTCTGGCGCCAGTAACGCAACCAGTCAAAGCAGAGGCTATCTGCATGCCTGAACATACTGCGTCAAACCCAACTAAATGACCTATAGGTTCATTACGTTGGGCTGAACGTATTGCCATTACTGCTTTAAGGTATAAAGGGCGCTCTTTAAACTCTTTATCGTCTGCTAGCTCCTCTAAGTGATGCATGTTGTCGCTTGTCCATGCGATGCGCTTTTCAAAAGTCAGCTTATCGTGGCCAAATTGATTAGCGGCATCTATTAGCAGGTACTGCCATCCAGTAAACGTTTTCATATCGTTACTCCTTCTACGCGTTCTTTGTGAGCTAATTCGACCATCGCTTTCTTAAACGGTGATCCTTGAGTTGTAACGTGGTATCCATGCGCATACATACGACCTCGTTTGTCGACTTTGTTTGCTAAATAGAACTCGTTTCCCTGGTCGTGCAACATCTGATAGATGCCCGTGCTTTGGGACTTAAATACGCCCCATTGCTGCGTTTTCTCTATAGTGTCGAGGGCATGCGTAGGCTCTTCTGGAATCTCTTCTAGAAAAGGCACGCATAACTGCAGTGGTATTTGGTTTTGGAGATTAATAACGTCAAGACAGATGTCTTCGTTGTGCCCGTTATTAGGCCCAAGTATTAATGAATCATTAAAGGTTAAGTAAGCGCTTTCGTAGTTTGAGTGAACATATTTAGGCGCACAGACTAAAGGAGGAACATAGTGTGACCCTCCTATTCGGTCTACTAAGTCCTCTGGTAGGTTTAAGTTATTAACAACCATAAGGCTAGCTCTAACGCTTTCTTTAGTAACGTCATAAGCGTCTGTCTCGCATAGCACTGCGACTATCTCTGCGATAGTAACGATGCTATCTCTGTGGTTATCAAAGCCCATCTTTGCAGCAAGCTTAGACGTGACACTCACGTACAGTACTGGCGCTAAGCAGTAAGCTATGCTGACAAATACATCCATAACAATGTCATGTAATGACAGCGGGTCTAGTTGGGCTAGTCTTGCGTCCTTCTTAGGGTAGTAAGAACCGGCTAACCAATCTTTAAGTGACTCTTCTCCTTCAGTAACTTTTGCAGCGTTAACTGGATCGCCTAGTATGGCGTCTCTAATATCTTCGTTAAGACTTTGTTGGCTATACCTGTACTCGTTGGTTATTTGGATTTGATCCTGCATTTTGCCTCCTACGAATTAAAGGGAATCCCACCACCCGCCGGGACGGCCACTTCCCTACGAATAAACTAAAAGGGTTTTCATGTGTGTCAGCCACCGGGACGAAGACAAAAAAACACCACCTACCCCGGTGTTAACGGGGTAAGCAGTGTTGGGCGGTTTAACCAGACGTGGTTTGTGCTGAGCTGTCGACAGGCAATGTAAAACCGGTCTTGGTATTAGCCAGTTGGAAATCAACAATCATGGTCTCGACAAGCTTCATCAAGTTGCCATCGGCTCTTTGGATGTACTCGATAACTGCTGCCTGATCTTCTTGTTTGTCGTCAAGATAGATGGTTCCGAACTTCTTCTTGCCGTTCTTTGCATCGCTGGAAGGTAACCAGAGATTGATGAAAGCAGTAGCCTTTTGGAAGTTGGGAGATACTACTTTGGTGTCGTCGGGAGTTTTGAAACCCATGGTAATTAATCCTTTTGTTTTAGAAGTTTTGGCTCTATGGCCATCACATCGCGGGACGCGTTTTGATCTATTCTTTTCAAAGGTCTATTACTGCTTAAAATTAAGGCACAGAAGTACCGTTAGCTGCTTTGGTAAGCAGCGAAAATGTATTAAATAAGGTTAAAAGTTTGAGGTGTTAAGGCGGAGCTTCGAGTTTGTCATTTAGCTTATTAAGCAGTTTGACAATCTCTACCTGATTCTTCATTGCCAGCGGAATGACATTCAGGTTTTCCTTGAGGGTTTCACCGCCTTGATTGATTAGCGCTTGAACCTGGTCGATAAAGGTATCGATAGACTGCTCACCGTCCAAGCATTCTTTGAGCGTCATCGGCCCGATAGCGAAAAAGAAATAGTTGGCTGAAATACCAAGCTTGTGCAGAATAGTATAAGTTTGGTAACCGTTTGGCGTTGCGGTTCCTTCGGGGTTGTGCCATCGGTAATACTGATCTGCGTTTAATCCAGTTTTTTCCATCCAAATTGTTTTGGTAATACCCAACGTGTTAAAAATATGGAGCACATGATCAATGCCCTCTTGGTGATTCCAGCGATCTTTTGTCACATAAGCATGTTGGTTACGGGTGGTTTTGTGGATCTCGTACAAATCAAGCTGATTTTGTATTTCGTGCATTAAAGTTAAGTGATCCGACATAGTACTGCTCTCTCTATGTATGCGTAGAGATAACATATAGAGAAAACGGCGTGACGGCTATCTGAAAGAATGAGTATTTTTCTGGAATTATGAGTTTTACAAAAACAACCTCCCCAGAAGGAGAGGTTGCTGTCTTTAGCTTGCCCTAAACCCGCATTGTATCCATCCTCCAGCAGGGCCTGAAGTTGGTATTTCACTAAAGAATGCGACTAAGTTACCGGTTCTTACGCTGTAGATATGGTATTCATCGTCAGTTAACTCAGGGTCTAAACCATATTCATCTAATTGAAGGATGAACTCGCTGAGCTCGTCAGCAGAGTATTCGTGTCTAAAGTGGTTTTGTTGCAACTGTGCGTTCATATTATTTCCTCGATGGTGACATAACCTTTAGATAATGCAGCGCCACTCTTTCAGCACGCGCTAGCGCACGAGCTTCAGAGGTGTCACTGGGTATCTCAGGTATGGAGTGCCATTTATCGATGATTGCATCGAGATGGCGGTTAATGGGTATCTCATTGGATGTTAAAAACATACGACTCCCTGGTAATGGTTAATAGTGATTGGGCAATACCCATTTCTACGCGGGACGCGTTTTCTTTTCTGAGAAAAATCGAGGACCACTTTTTTGCTACGTTTTGATTTTGAGTTGGACGAGTTGGACGGATCGGGGCAAACCCAGTGGTAGCAAGGGTTTCAGCCGTCCAACTCCAATTTGCCGAGTTGGACGGATTAGGCTAGCTGGGCGGAAAAAACAACTATCCCAGGTGGGATAGCTGCTTAACGATTACTAAAGCTCTTCCCATTCAATGTGGTGAGTTTTAAGCCAATCAGTAAGAGGCTCATAAGTGTTACCCCATCTGTTAGCACGTACAGACGTGTCAGGGAAATCAGGGTGACCACCGTCAGAGACCCAATTAATGCCGGGAACTCTTAGGCAAGGATCGTCCTTTTGAAGCCAAAGGTAATGGTCTTCTGACCAAGCATCGTCTGGATTAGCTAGATGTACTAGCCTTGCTTTCTCAACCTGTTCTGGCTGGCCTTTTGTAAAAGTTTGAAACTGCATACCTGCGGCAGTTGCTGCTTGTCGATTAAAGAATACGTCTAAGCCCATGGCTATCTCCAAGTAAAAACTCCCTTAAAAGGGAGCTTCGTCAGTATCACACTCGATTGTATTGAACACGAGGGACGTTGGGTCTTCATAAGTTGGTCCTATGAATATCCAACCGTGTTCAGAACAATCGGCGCAAAGTTGGTCCAATTCGTTATCTGCAAAGAAGGGTGTCTTGCAGTTAGCGCAGTGGAAGGTGGAAAAATGTATCTCAGATTGAGACATAACTAACTCCTAATGAAGGCAGAGTTGCCATGCCTTCGGCGGAGCCGTTTTAAAAAACAACTACCCCTTAACGGGATAGCTGCTCAAATGTCTAAAATGTTCGTGAAAAAGTGAACCCCAAAGCTTGTCAATAGCCGCGTCTTCTACGAAGCCTACAGGTAGTAACGAGTAGGCGTAGTCGCGTTCTGCGGTCACGTCGTTAAGCAGGCGTTGAAGACGGTCGAGTTCCTGTTTGAGAGCCTTTGCTTTGCTGTACTTGAGGTTGTATAAAGACAGCAGCGCATTAAGCTCTGCCATGCCAGGGTCATGCATTGTACTTTCATGCAGAAGCTTGTCGCACTTAAGCTTGAACCATTCTACCGTACCTTTATTCATGACAGACCTCCACAGTAGACAGGGCCCTCATCAGGTGCGTTATAGCAGTACTGCTCATCGTCCATTATATTCTCGCAGTATTCTATTGTCGTATAACCATCACCGAACATTTCACCACCACAATCAATACAATTAATAAACGGTATATCTATTTTCATGACAGACCTCCAAGGTCATCGATGATTACGAGGGCCAAGCCCAATCCCCCAAGAAGAGGGATGGAGCAGACCCAAAGAACTAACAGTAGTTGTGGAGTCCTCATACAGAACTCCTTGGGATGCGCGTGAATACGCCAGCGTAGTAATCGGAAGGAACCAAAGGCCAGTCACGAATACCGTCAAAGCATTGAATGCCTGGTATCGCTCGACTCCACGCTTCTAACGGACACATCATAAGAGTCTCAACACCATATCTGTCTACCAGCAAGACAGACGCTGGTAAGTAAGGCACGTAAGTAGCGCCGTTTTTATCTGCATTATCAAAGTAGTCCCAGCAGAGGAACCCAACAGCGACAGCTGCTATTACTAATATACCTAACAACAGTAAGCCTTCATTAAATGTAGCCATAAGTATCTCCAGTTTCTAACAAATTGTTTAGGCGTGAGTTCGCCACAATCAGGGTGTCTCGCAGTTCTGCGAAGTGAATGTTATTGGGCCCGTATGGACTGTCGTAGAGTTCGTAAGCAGCTTCGATAACTTCATAACGTGCGTCATCAAGTGCCTCTTGAAGTTGAGGGTCGTTAACCGAGTAATGTGGTACATGAATATCAAAGGACATGGTGATACCTCCTGTAGACAGCAGAATTGCCATTACTCACGCGGAGCGTTTTATGAAGTGTAAAAAAACACCACTACTCCCGTTTCACTGGAGCTTCTTCGTCTCCAAGGAGTAGTGGTGTAGTGCATTGGTGAGTAAGCACACAGTGGATACATTTAGTGGACAAGTTAACTGCCGCATTGGTTGGCAATCTTGAACGCCTTCTTACTAAGGCAGTGGAACACCACTACCGTGGTTGATAGTTCCATCACTTACGCGGAGCGTTGTTAGTGATAGGCAGTGTGTAGTGAGGGATGTTAGGAATAGGGCTAACTAGAGAGAGTTAGAGTGCAGTGCATAGTGCTAGCTATATAGAAGAGTAGGGAAGCAAAGCACAGGCAGTGTATCGGTACGAGAGAGGATGATGGGTAGTACAAAGGAAAGCTTGAAGCAATGCATAAGCTAAGAAGTACACCTCTTTCTATCTAGGACTGACTATCTCTGTGGTGTGTGGTGTTTGTGTGCCCTTGTGTGTGCACTAAAAAGTTACCCCACCTTGTTAGGTGGGGTAATGCACTAGCCCTTGGCGGGCAGTGCAATGGACTCTAGTCTGAGTCGCTCTCTTGCTACACGGTCAATCCGTGATATGTCAGACAGTTCGGCATATGTCTCTGCCTCTGTCTTTGCCAGCTCGGTAATAGAACCGAATGCTGCTGCTAGATTGTCGACGCCAGTTAAGGTGTTGGCGAAGACGTTCCAGAACTTGTTCCATGCTATTCTCATGGTGGTCGTACTCCTATAGGTCGGCGGTATTGCCATACCTCCGACGGAGTCGTTTTAGGGGGGGGGGTAGGTTTGCTTTAGTGTTCTGTACTAGTTAGTAATGAACTCGTACCTAGATTAGAAAAATCTCAAATACCTGGGCTGGAAAAATAATATTAATAATTTTTGCTAGTCCTGTTCCATCGACCACGTTTTACTAGTGGCTCGCGCCAACTCTAACCCTGTTAACAATTCGTTAGCTTTGGTGCGCTGTGCAAAAGCGCTAGGGCGAACCTTACCTCGACTTGCCAGGATAACTTCTGCCTCGCTATACCGTCTTGGGCCATAGACATAGAACGTTTCATTGTGCGCAATACTAAAGTACGGCGTTGCCGTACCTCCCAACGTACCCATGCAAGACACATACTCTTCGGCAACCATGTCGAACCCATACTTCACTATCCAGGTTCCTGATGAACCAGACTGGTAAATATCCAGTCAAAGAATCTGTCTCCTGCCCCGTCAGCTTTCGCTGCCGCTATTGAAGGATAAATTGCGTCATCGAGATGAGCCTTTCCAGAATGCACATAGAAGATTCTTCCGCCTACCAATACCCGCAACATCATGGTGAAACCAACAGTATATTTATAGATATGCTTCATACTCATTACCTCTAGAATGCAGGACACGGGTAGCGCAGCGGACCAGTGTCCTGGTCGCTGAAGAAGTACATTACCGACTTAAATTTCTTTTTCTTTGGTTTCGTCTGGCAGCTTAAAAAGCGAAGTTTTGGGCGTCTCAACCTTCAGAGAGTCCCTTGGTTTAACTTTCTTAGTGGGCCTTTCTAAGCCTTTGGGAGCTAAACCAGATTCCCAAACTTCGTCTTTTCCAAGGTAGGTCATATGCATTCTTCGCCCACCTTTTAATGTTAATTTCTCTCTTGCGAACCACCCAGCCCTTGACAGGGCTAGGCGGTGTCGCTGAGCAGTGGTCTCGGTCCACCCAAAGTACTCTGCTGCTGCGGCGTCACTTATAGGCGTATTATCTGTACTAGCCACTCTTAGATAATACTCAAATAACACTAAAGCGTAGATGTTGACCTCTCTGACTAATAGTCTTCTCTCAGTGTGATTTAGGGCATACTTCAAGCGGAACCCATCATTGTTCCGCCGTCTAATGTATTTAACGTGGTCTGCTAGTGACATGTAGGTTTCCGTGATAAGAATCACCTTATTATACGCTGTAGCATCACACATCCTACACATTTCGGGTTGTGAGCTGCGAACTGCGAACCGTTATTTGGCGTAAGACGTTGATTTCTAGGCATTTTAAGGGACTAAACCCCTCTTAGAGATATACGCATGCGTAGATCACACCTCAGATATCCCTCCCACGCGCACATTCTGTAAGTCATTGATTTATAAAGGGTTTAAATAACTGGTTTATACGCCCCGCGTATACGCAAGAAACTTCAGAAAAGCATTGTAGGTCCGGCGACAATCGTGCCTTAGCTTCAATGAAGATTTACTCCATTGCTGGTAAAGACATCGACTACTTAAAACCAAGAAGGGACGCAGAATGACAAACAAAAAAATACCAAGTAAGACTAAGGTTAAACCAAAAGCTAAGCCCGCTGCTAAAAAGAAGACCGTTCCCAAGAAGCCCTTTAGGACGGGGGGTTATCTCGAAGGTTTTCAAACAATTCGGCGTAAGCCAAGGGACGCATAGTGACCAATGAGCATTGATCAAATGGTCTCTGACCTGATCACCCGAGAGGGTGGTTACGTCAATCATCCCGACGATAGGGGTGGCGCTACCAATATGGGTATTACCCTCACAACCCTCTCCGGCTGGAGAAATGAGGGCTGCACTGTTGATGACATCAAAAACCTCACTTATGAAGAAGCGTCAGACATTTATCTGTCTGAGTACTGGGATGCGCCTAAGTTCAGTGAACTTAGCCTGCACAGCGTCATCGAGGAGATGCTATTTGATGCAGCAGTACATCACGGCCCCGGCAGATCAGTAAAACTCTTACAGAAAGCGGCAGGTGTAACGGCAGATGGAATTATAGGGCCCACTACTAAGTCGCTTGTACGTGAAATGGACCCTGTGAAGCTAGCAACGTATTTAATTGCTGCAAGAGTCGCCTTTATCGGCGGAATTATTACCCGAATGCCCGAGCAAGCTGCTTTTGCAGCTGGCTGGGCGAATCGGATGGAAGAGTTCATTCATAAGATAACTGAGGTATAGCGTGGACGTAGTATTTGTTGTTGGATTTTTTCTCACTCTGTTTGTTTTTGAGCCAGGGAACGAAAAGATAAATGATTACTGTCGAGCAGCAGTAGCTGGCGAGACTGAAGAAGTGTTTGAAAACCGTAAAGCGTGTTGGAGTTCATACCACGAATACCGCGAAGAGATACCTGAGCTAGGCGATGACTGAAAAGACCCGGTTGCAAAAACATAAGTTAACCTTTCAAAAGAAGGTTCTGCAGTCCCAGGCTGCAGCGATCCAAAAGCAATCAGAAGCTATTCTGGCTCTGATAGAGCGCCAAGGTAAAAAAGACACAGAAAGTGACCAGTCGCCTTAGGACCGAGCCTCCCCGCAAGGGGAGGTAGTACCTTTTTGCTGCCCTTTAATTATCAGAAAAACTTTTACTCATAACCTACAGTCTCCCGATACAACAACTCGGAAGAAGACAATGTCCACTCTACCGTTGACCAGTGAAGAGCTTAGAGATGCTCTTCCTGCAAAGGTTAAAAAATCTGTTAATCAGCAACTGATTGACCAAATCAACAATGTTATGGGCGACCCAGAGTCCTACGAGCAGTATCGTGAAAATCTGCTGAGCTACGCCAGTGTGATGAAGGATGGCCGGTTTAAGGTTAGTAATTACATCACGGCTGTTAAATACGTGAGCTACAAGCTCCAAGGCCGTACGAATACTGCAGCCTATGGTTTGACCTTCCCCGACAAGATTATAGATTTCCAGGCACGGGGAGTAGAGCCTAAAAACGTCAGTTCTTACGTCACTGCGTACAATAAGTCTAAGTTGGTCTCGCTCTTGATGGAGCAGACGATGACCCCGGTATGGGTGCTCAACCAAGACCTTTATCAGTCTGGTATTAACGTTCTAGCCGATCTAATGCTCACAGCAAACAGTGAGAAAGTCAGGTCAGACTCTGCCAGCGCCCTCCTCACCCAGCTGAAGCCACCTGAAACTAAAAAGATCGAAATTGATGTTGGTAGCTCTGAGAACGAAACCATCAAAGCGCTGCGCGACTCTACGATGGAGTTTGTCATCATGCAGAAACAGATGATTAAGTCTGGGATGGTTAACGCAGAAGATGTGGCTAAACAGCCAATGATCATTGACGGTGATGCAGAGGTTGTTAATTAATGAGCGACTTTGATGACTCAGTAATAGACCGCTCTGGTATTACTTTTGATGTAGCTACAGCGCTCAGAGTAGAAGAACATCTTCAGGCGATGGACTACAACGTAGACCCAGAATACGTCCCTAGTGCTTTTGCCCTGGAATTTGTGGTTTTCATTAAGCTAGTTAATGGCGTCGAAGGCGAAGAAAACACTACGCCACTCGTCCACTACTACATGCTCGACACGTTAACCGAAAATGGCGCACGCATCGTCAATCTCTGTCACCGAGGCATCGCTAAAACTACTCTCATGGGGGAGTACCTGTTTCTGTATCTTGGCGTTTATGGCGCAATACCAGGTTTTGGTAAAATTGACTTGGCTTTGTATGTTTCTGACTCTATCGAAAACGGCGTTAAGAACATGCGTAAAAACCTCGAGTTCCGCTGGGAGAACTCCGAGTTCTTGCGTAAGTACGTTCCAATCACCCGCTTCACCGATATCCGTTGGGAGTTCAGGAATGCTGACGGTAACGTGTTTATTGTCAAAGGTTATGGTGCTAAGACGGGTGTTCGGGGGGCTAAAGAACGCGGCAAACGTCCGCAGCTGGCAGTCCTCGATGACTTAATCAGTGATGAAGACGCACGGTCAGCGACTGTCATCTCTGCAGTCGAAGACACCGTCTATAAAGCGGTGGATTACGCTCTGCATCCAAAGAAAAACTTAGTGATTTGGTCGGGCACGCCATTCAACGCTAAAGACCCGCTGTACAAAGCAGTTGAGTCGGGAGCGTGGGCGGTCAACGTGTTTCCTGTCTGTGAGCGATTCCCCTGCACGCGTGAAGACTTTAGAGGGTCTTGGCCCGACCGGTTCACCTACGATTACGTGGTAGTCCAGTATGACAAAGCCCGTAAGCTGGGCAAGATCGATACGTTTAACCAGGAGCTCATGCTCCGTATCATGTCTGACGATGACCGTCTTATTAGAGACGCTGACATCAAGTGGTACAAACAAGCTAGCGTTATCGATAACCGTAACAGATTCAATTTCTACATCACCACTGACTTTGCCACTAGTGAGCGCCAAGCCAGCGACTTCTCTACCATCAACGTTTGGGCGATTAACAACAACCGAGATTGGTACTGGGTCGACGGCATCTGTAAGCGCCAGCTCATGGACCAAAACATTAATGATCTGTTTAGGCTTGCTCAGATGTGGACGCCGCAAGAAGTAGGCATTGAGGTCTCCGGACAGCAGGGCGGCTTTATCCCATGGATTGAAGAGCAAATGCTGACTCGAAACATCTACTTCACGCTAGCTTCCGAAGGTAACCAGTCCCGCCCAGGTATTCGTCCCACGACAAACAAGATGCAGCGGTTCAACACAGTAGTCCCCTGGTTTAAAGCAGGGAAAATGTACTTTCCCAACGAACGCCAATCAGGCCCCGAAATGGTAGAGATGATGGAGGAACTCAGCTTGGCTTCGCCAAGCGGGTTCCGCAGTAAGAAAGATGATCAGATAGATAACATTTCGATGCTGGGTTTGATGACAGTCTGGCCACCCAGTCAAGAAGCAGTTAGTTCAGAAAAGTCAGACGGATTGTGGGAGATTGATGACAACGAAGAGGCCACTGAAGCTCTTGAATCTTATATTGTGTGAGGCACTAAATGTTATTGACCGAAGTTTACGACCAACTCGCGTACGGAGAGCTCCGTAACACTGTCCTCGGAGATGCCATTGGATTAACGGGCAGTATGGATGGCGCCGCAGATGGGACTAACGTTGAAACCATTCATGCAAAAGTGCTTCCGCTTGTTAAATTGGGTATTACTGAGCTGCACAAGCGATTTCTATTGCGCGAAGTTACGCTCGCTCAAGCTTTGGTTGCTGGGCAGGCAAACTATACGCTTACGCCGGCTAGTGATGACCTACTTAAAGTAGTCCGTATTTACGGTACTTACTTAACTAAAAAGTTTGAGATTCCTATTAATGAGATTAACAACGACCTGTCTATCCGGATTGTCGATAACTTATTAATCGTACCGACAGACGGGACAAAAGCGCCTTGGCTTTTAGAAACCACGAGCTTGTCTATTATCTATCAAGCCGACCATGTCATGATTCCAGCGTCTTTGGCTTGGGCGTCCGCCTCTTCAACTGCCATTACATTACCCAGATCGCACTTATGGGCACTTTGCCTGTATGTCGCTAGTCGTGTCACTAACTCGATGGGGTTTGGTGGAGAAATGCACGAAGGAAATAACTATGCGATCAAGTTTGAGCAAGAAGTCGCGTCCCTTAAAGGGTTTAACTTTGAAATAGACACAGACTACGAAAACGTGAAATTAACCGATAGAGGGTTTGCCTAAACTAATCCCAGAAAAACCTTTTTGTGCCTGCTACGTTAGCCAAATGACTAACGTGACGAGATAAGGTAAATGGCAGAAGAAGAGAAGGTCACACTAATTGATACTGATCAAGCATCGGATATTACTCCCGAAGGCTGGACGTCTGCTCCGACACTGGGCGATCTAAAGCAAGAACAAAGAGACTCTAAAGACGCTTTCGATACACAAAAAAATAAGATACGCGGTTGGTTAGATAATCTGCACATGGAAGGTAGTGCTAGAGTTAATCCTCCTAAAGGATATTCTCAAGTACAGCCTCGATTAATCCGTAAGCAAGCAGAATGGCGCTACCCTGCCCTATCTGAGCCTTTTTTATCAACAGAAGAGCTCTACACGCTTAAGCCTGTAACCTGGGAAGACAAAGAGCCCGCCAGGCAAAACCAGCTAGTTATCAATAATCAAATGAGCACTAAAATCGATAAGCAAAGCTTTATCGATGATTTCGTTCGGGCGACTGTCGACGAAGGAACCGCAATTGTAAAACTTAGCTGGGACTTTCAAGAAGAAGACGTTACTGAAGACGAGCCGGTATACGCCTATGAGCCTGCCCCTCAAATGGCTGAGCTGCATGAAGAATTGCACGCGATGATGGAAAGTAACCCAACAGGGTATGAGGCAGAAATACCTAATGAGCTAAAAGCCGCACATGAAGAAACAATGCGTGTTGGTGAGCCAGTAGAAGCGTTTATCATTAGTTTTAATGAAGTAACTAGAACGAAAACAGTAAAAAATGCTCCTTACATAGAAGTCTGTGATTACCGAAATGTAATGCCAGATTTCTCTTGTCGAGGCGACTTAAGCAAAGCCGGGTTCATTATTCATTCTTATGAAACGACTACTAGTAATCTGACAAAAGCCGGTAAGTACCAAAACATTGATCTTATCAACGTGGAAGGAGCTACTGCGCTTGCAGACCCTGATCACGAAGTTAACGACGAAGAACTGCAGTCTTTCCAATCTAAAGACATGTCTAGAAAACGCGTTGTAGCGTACGACTACTGGGGATACTGGGATTACGACAGCAGTGGCATTGCCAAGCCAATCATATGTACCTGGGTAGAGGGCACAATGATCAGGATGGAAGAAAGTCCTCATCCAGACGGAGAACTGCCTTTTGTGTTTGTCCCTGCCCTGCCCGTCAAAGGTTCTTTGTACGGCGAGCCAGACGGCGCATTACTTGAAGACAATCAAAAGATAATTGGTGCCATTACGCGAGGCATGGTCGACACCATGGGTCGATCTGCTAATGGGCAAATGGGTACGCGCAAAGGTGCCTTAGATTCAATCAACTTACGCCGCTTTCAAACCGGAAAAGATTATCAGTACAACGGCAATGTCGATCCTCGCATGGCTTTCTTCATGCATCAGTACCCAGAACTCCCTGCTTCTTCCCAGTTCATGATTGAGTTACAGAATTACGAAGCTGAATCAATGACCGGTGTTAAAGCATTCTCTCAGGGCATTAACTCTGGCGCTTTAGGCGAAGTAGCCACAGGAATTAACGGTGCACTAGATTCAGCGGCTAAGCGCGAGACTGGAATGCTTAGGAGACTGGCTTCTGGCATGACAAAGATTGGGCGAAAGATCATTGCCATGAACAGTGAGTTTCTAGAAGACGAAGAGATTATACGCATCACTAATGACACTTTTGTCGCTATACGAAGAGATGATCTTCAAGGCAAATTTGATTTAGTAGTGGATATCAGCACAGCTGAAGAAGACAACGCCAAAGCTGGTGAGCTAGCCATGATGCTACAAACCATAGGGCCAAATGGCGACCCTGAGCTAACTAAAATGATCTTAAAAGATATTGCGACACTCAGAAAAATGCCTGGGCTTGCGCATCAGATCGAAGAATTCCAGCCTCAGCCCGATCCTGTACAGCAGGAACTCGCCCAACTTGAGATAGAACTTAAGAAGGCTGAGATCATGAAAGTGAAATCTGAGACTGCAGAGAACTTTACTGATGCTGACTTGAACTCAGCTAAAGCTAGCACAGAAGCCTCACAAAGCCGCAAATTAAACAGTGCAGCAGACAAAACTGATCTTGATTTTGTTGAACAAGAGTCCGGTGTTACTCAAGAGCGCAGTAAAGAATTACAAGGCGAACAGGCGCGAGGCAACATGCAACTTGAGCAAGTTAAACAAGCTGGGCAGATGGAAGCTAACAATGCTTCTCAGTTAGAGCAGTATTTAAGAGGTACAAAATAATTCAGAAAACCTTTTTTTCTTAAATTAGAGTCCGTTAAGTAAACCTGTTAACTAAACTAGCAATGATAGGAAACTGAGCATGCGGGAAGCACAAACAGAAGTAACAATAGAAGACATACAGATTCAGTTAGAAGATGCGCGGACAATCATTCGTGAAGCAGATGCGCTAGAAAGACTATTTCATAATCCCGACTTCAATACAGTTATTCGAGATGGCTACTTTAAAAACGAGCCAGCTCGACTTGTTGAAATGAAAGGCACTCCTGCTATGTCTAGTGAGGTAAACCAACAAGCCATCATCAAACAGATGGACGGCATTGGTTCTTTACAACAGTACTTTAATGCTCGTTTTTTAACGGGTGATATGGCTAGAGACGCCATACGAGATGGTGAACTACAGATAGATGAAATGAATGAGGAAAATCACTAATGGCCGGCGAAGCTGCTGAAGCAGAGCAGGATGTTTTTAATTTGTCAGACGAAGATTTTGCTGCACGCAGCAATGATCTCCTCATTGGTGTTGATAATGAACAAGAAGGTGAGCTTGAAGAGGTGGCATTAGAGCCTGAAGAGGTTCCCGTCACAGACGATATACAAGAGGAAAATGAGGAAGAAGTTGATCAAGAAGATTCGGGCTCTGAGGAGACTGATGAGGATGCGCCAGACGAAGAAGCCGAAGAAAGTGAGCCGGATCAAAATTTGGAAGGAAACGCCGAGGATGAGGGCGAGCCGGATACGGGCGAAGCTGATGAATCCGCCATTAACTATAAGCAAGAGTACGAAAACCTCTTAGCAACATTCAAAGCTAATGGTAAAGATATGAAAGTCGACAGCGTCGAAGACGCACGTCGACTTATGCAAATGGGCGCTAACTACAACAAAAAGATGTCGGGCCTTAAGCCGAATCTAAAGCATTTAAAGTTGCTGGAAAAACACCAGCTGCTCAATGAAGAGAAATTAAGTTTTTTAATTGACCTCAACGAGGGAAACCCAGAAGCGATCAAAAAGCTGTTAACCGACAGTAAGATCGATCCGATGGACCTGAACCTTGAAGAGGATATGAATTACAAGCCGTCCCCACGAAAAGTGGATGACCGAGAGGTTGAGCTGGATAGTGTTCTTGAAGAGTTACGTGACTCTGAGACCTATGACCGGACCCTTGATGTTGTTGGCTCGAAATGGGACAGCGAGAGCAAACAGATCGTAGCTGATCAACCACAACTGTTGAAAGTAATAAACGACCATATAGCTAGTGGCATTTATGACTTGATAAGTACTGAGGTAGAGAGGGAACGAGTGTTTGGGCGTTTAAGCGGCGTAAGTGATATCGACGCATACAAGCAAATAGGCGATGCAATGCAAGAAAATGGCGCGTTTGACCATCTGTCCTCAAAAGAGGCAGTACTGGGCAAAAGACCAACGAAAGCTGCAGCCCCTAAACCTAAAGCAGTTGATGACACGAAACGACGAGATAAGCGCAGGGCTGCAAGCCCATCCAAACCCGCTGCACCTACAGCCGGCAAAGCGGACTACAACCCGCTTAGTATGTCGGATGAAGAATTTTTGCAGCTAGACCCTAGTCTTATTTAAAGGAATAAAAAATGTCTCAACAATATAATAATCCAGTCGGGGGTACAGCTTCCGATATTGGTTCGCAAATCCGTACTGATCACTTTATCAAAACGGCCCTCATCGAAGCGCGGAAGTCACAGTACTTTTTGCCTTTGAGTGGCACAACTAACCTGCCCAAAAACATGGGTAAAAAGATCAAGAAGTATCACTATCTGCCTTTGCTCGATGATGCCAACATCAACGACCAAGGTATTAACGCTGCTGGTGCGTCTACGGCGATGAAACTTACTTTTAAGTTTCTGCCCCCTGGCGTAGTAAAAGCATCTAACGAAATGAATGTTCTTACAATCATTGGTGAAGGTGCTAATGCTGGAGCAGCTGCTACAGCCGCTAAAACTCAAGTTAAACTTGAAAGCATGGTTCAGTCTGCAGGCTACGCACTTGTTACGTGGGATACAAACTGGGATACCACGATTACAGCGTATGTCGCTGCTGGCTGGAAAGTTAATGATTTAACTAAAAGCGCTGTTGATGGTGCTGTTTCTGCTGCTGTTCCTGGCACAGGTAACCTTTATGGCTCCAGCAAAGATGTTGGCGCAATCCCCGGCAAACTCCCAGCACTGACTGAGAACGGTGGACGCGTTAACCGAGTTGGCTTTAAGCGAGTAGAAGTTGAAGGGTCTATCGAGAAGTTCGGTTTCTTTGACGAGTACTCTCAGGAGTCTTTGGACTTTGACTCCGATGCTGATCTGCAAATGCACATCAACCGTGAAATGCTGAATGGCGCTTCTGAAATTACTGAAGACGCACTACAGGTTGATCTGTTGAACGCAGCTGGCGTAGTGAAATACGCGGGTGGTGCTAGCCAGAACTCTGACATCGATGTGAACGACATTGTTACCTATCTTGACCTTATGCGTCTTGGTATCGATCTTGACAACAACCGTTGCCCTAAGCAGACGAAAGTCGCTACAGGCACACGTCTTGTTGACACTAAAACGATTCCAGCAGGCCGTGTTTTGTTCTGTGGATCTGAGCTTCAGCCTACGCTGGAAGCCATGGACGATCTCCACAGCAACCAAGCATTCATCGCAGTCCAGCACTATGCGGCTGGGTCAACTGTATTGAACGGCGAGATCGGCATGATTGGTCAGTTCAGGATCGTCATTGTTCCTGAGATGCTGAAATGGGAAGGCGCTGGTGCATCTGCTACAGGCAGTGCTACTAACTACGAAACTGGTGGAACGTTTGACGTTTTCCCCATGCTTGTTGTTGGTGAAGGCGCGTTCACTTCTATCGGTTTTCAAACTGACGGTAAGACTGTGAAGTTTAAGATCAAAAACAGCGAGCCAGGTTCTCCTGAGTCGTATGCTTCTGATCCTTATGGCGAAACGGGTTTTATGAGCATCAAATGGTATTACGGAACACTCATTGAGCGTTCCGAGCGTATTGGTTTAATCAAAACCGGTGCAACGTTGTAAACCCTCTGGTTCCCCTTTCGGGGGGAACCATTCTTTTTTGTTAACGGAGATTTAACCGCAATGTCTGAAGAAGATACTCACACAGAAGATGACGAAATGCTCCCTATTGAGAGTGAGCTAGATATATTGAAGCAACGCGCCAGACAAATGGGCGTGCAATTTGGCGCAAATATTGGAGTAGATAATCTACGAGAACGAGTAGCTGCCGCAGCGCAAGGCGAAGAGCCTCCTGCAGTATTTGCAGAACCTATTCCTGATACGCCTGTTACAGAATTACCCAGTGCTCCTGTCCAAGAAACAGATGGCCAAAGGAGACAAAGACTTAAGTTAGAAGCCAATCAGCTATGGCGCGTAAGAATTGCGTGCATGAATCCAAACCGAAGAGATCATGACGGTGAAATATTTACAGCTGGTAATGGCGTAGTGGGCACATTTAGAAGAATGGTCCCTTTTAATGTCGACTGGCACGTTCCAGGCATTATCTTAAATATGATCGAAGACCGGCAGTGCCAGGTATTTACCACTGTGACTGGGCCTAAAGGCCAAAAGTCTCGAATAGGCAAACTGGTTAAAGAGTTCAGTGTGGACCGTCTTGATGCACTGACCACGAATGAGCTACAAGATTTAGCCCAACGCCAAGCAATGGCTAGTGGCACTTCTTCCGCTTAATTAAAGCGTTACTGAACTAAGGAATAAATAATGGCTGACCCGATACTAGTAACTGACTTAACTACCGGTAAGGTAGATGGTATAGGTGTATTTGACAAACTGATGGCGGCGACTAAGCCGCACATCAAAGCTGAGTACGATAGTGGTCGGATAAAGGGTGCTGAATATTCTCAGGTTTATTTAGGTGCTGTGCAAAGTGCAATGAGCAACTCGATTGAGTTCTTATTGAGACAAGCATCTACTCAGTCTCAAAACGCTCTTCTAGACCAGCAACTATTAACTGAAACACAAAATACATTAGTAGCCACTGCTCAAAAATGTAAACTTCAAAATGAATTTATGGTGTTAGACCAGCAGATAACAAAAGTTCAAAATGAAGCTTTATTATTAGCCCAGAAAAAGACGACAGAATTGGCGCAAGTTTCTTCCGCTAACGTAGCTTCAACTAGTGTAGTAGGAGCACAAGTAGCTTTGTATGCCGCTCAAAAGGATGGCTTTACAAGAGACGCTGAGCAAAAAGCCGCTAAGCTCTATTTTGATACTTGGAACGTCCGGCGAACAACGGTAAACACAGTAGCACCGACAGCGCAAAACCAATTATTAGATGTAGACATAGGGCTGGTAGCCGCTAAGTTGAAAGCCGGCATAGGTATCTAAACTTCAGCTTAATCTTATTAACTCATGATAATAAAGGGAGCAAATGCTCCTTTTTTTATGGTCGTAGGATACTTGTATGGGTTTGTTTAGCACAAAGAGAAAACATTATGTGGACACTAGTGTCGTCAGACTTGTCGAAGACGAGTCTGTACCTAACTCTGAAAAAACTGCATTAGTTGAAAGCATATTTTCCGAAGACACTACTGTTGTTGAAGCGATAAAGCGCGAATCAATCTACGGCTCTTATCGTAATTTTGAAAAAATGTACGACTGGGCAAAGATTCCAAACAACTATTACTATGGGTTACCTAACGCTACGTTGGTATCTTCTGACGATGCCAGGCCAATGATAGTGCCTGCAATTCAAGCAGACATTAGCCAGACAGGCGTTGTATTAGATTATTACTTCTTTCGGCCTTTAAATAACGTCCATGCTGGGTGGAAACATCTGTATGAAAACATGGGGTACGTTAGGTCCACTAATAAAATAGGCACACTGACAGCTAGCGTAGGTTTTGATTGCTACCTCAATAAGATGGTCGCTGTACATGAATCTTCTACTGGCAGAGAAATTGAGCAAGACTCCATAGGCACTTGGGAAGCATCTGCAGAAAGTGGAGAGACGCCTGATAGGCCGCTTTGGGACGATCACGATGCAACAGGAGGTCTGGTAACCTCTCATGAGTATCGGGTCGGGCCTACTGAGACAGAGTCAGTAGAAATACATTACAGCTATTTAAACGCAGCTGGCACAGCTCAGTATGCTTTTATTGTCTTAAATTTATCTAGCTATGACACTGACCAGGAGTACCACCAAGCTAAGTATCACTACATATTAAACGGCGTTACTTACACTGGTTACTGGACCTACGATCACTTAACTGGCACTCACACTGCCGTTAATAATGTGTACGCAGGCGCTTATATTAGTGCGGGCACTTATTTTCCTATTGCAATATTTAGGCGTGAAGACCTAAACCAAGCAACAACAGCGCTAGAAGGCACCGCACAATATACGTCTTCCGTAGAACTGCTCAAGCATATAGGACTGGATTACAGAGAAATTAGTGATTCTATGCATCAGGATGCTGACATTGGCGATATTGACCAGGCAGTCATGATGATGGCTGTTCCTATCGACACTACAAACCAAGCTGAATTACGCTACTTGTTTGATTATTTTTCAAACATTCATGACAACTTACCGACTACCGCAACAGATGGCACTAACCTTGAAGCTCCAAATCTGCAATCTGGGGACTTTGGCTTAACTGGTGGGCCTAACAAGAGTTACGCAATCGATATACAAGATGCTGATTTTAGAATAACGCTCAGTTTTCAGGGCATTACTAAAAGATATAAAAGTGGAAACATGTTGTCTAACGGCTCAGGTGTTGTTGGCGAATTTGTTAATTTTCAAGAAGTGCTTAATCCGTACAACATTCCTTTTAGGTCAATTACTGGCGCTTCGTCTACGCCAGCTTATGTGGCATCTCGAAATCAACGAATCTTTAGGAAACAAATAACAGTGGACGTTTTTGAAGAGATCACTGTTGATTCCCCCCAAATTAGGTATCACATTTACAGAAATAAAGGAGCAGAAGCAGGCGCTAATGACGGGCGTATGTTAATCCCAATTGATTACAACATTGCCAAAAATCTATCGTTTTTAGATAAAGAAGAGCTCTATTACCGTTCAATGCATTTTGTTTTTAACTCTCATGTTGTGCAGACCATCAAATGGTATCAACGAGGAGCTTTTAGAATACTCCTGCTTATTGTTGCTGTTGTTTTAGCGTTCTACGGCAGTGATATGGGGTTTAAATTGTGGGTCGCATCTGCTGTAGGCTGGGAAGCGGTGCTGTGGGTGCTAATTAAATTCATTGTCGGATTTGTTGTTGTAGGTCAAATCACCAAAATTATTTTTAACAAAATAGCTGAAATGTTAGGCCCTGAAGTTGCTATGTGGATAGCAGTCATTACCGCTGTAATTGGCGGGGTTAAAATCTTTAAGTCTGGAAAAATGCTGATTGCAGGCACAGCAGAAAACTTCCTTTGGGTTGCTAATGGCCTATCAAGAGGGGCTGGGCAAGCGTTTGCTAACAAAATAGAAGACCTGACAAAAGACTATGAAGAGTTTGAGCTGCTCAAAGATGAGTGGGACGCAGAACTGCAAAGAGGTAAAGATTTACTAGGTACAGACCTAGATATTGACCCATTTGTTTTTATAAGCGCTCAACCATTATTTGTAGTTGGTGAGAAGCCAGAAGATTATTTTGACCGGACTGTTCACTCAGGAAATGTGGGGGTTCAGTCACTAAATATAGTTCAGAATTTCGTTAGCGTTTCGCTTACGCTTCCCACCATAGAAGAGACAATTGAGGAAAACTCGTGGGCATAAGTCATGACAAATGAATATGATTTTAATTACGGCAGCGGCCGTCCGGGAATGAACGTTTCGCCTCCTTGGTCAGTCAACCCAAATACAGGGTATGCCGGAACAGGTTTACAAGGTTACCAAGGTTACCAAGACAATAGCCCTGGTGCGTTTCAGTTTCGACAAACAATGGCTGATGGTCAACAAACATTTGCTGAAATGATGGGAGGTTACGGTCAAGGGGAGGATTTTCTTCCTAGCGACCCTTCGTCAAATAGCTCAGACGCCAATACAAGAGGTAATTGGAAACAGATATTGTTTGGTAAAAACAACCAAGATGGCACCCGAGATCGTGGGGCTCTTATGCCCATGCTTAATACTTTTACTGGGCTTGCCAGTGCCTATTTAGGCATGAAGCAATATGGTTTAGCTAAAGATTCCTTTAAACAAAGCAAAAAAGAATTTGGTTTGAACTACGATGCGCAGCGGAACATTACTAATCAGCAAATAGCAGGCATTGCTAAATCTCAGTACTCTGCTAACCCAGATTTTTATGACAAGCCTGAGGACGTTATAAATCAGTACAGTGTTAGGGAGCGCACAGCTTGAGCGTAATTACTTGGAAAAACGTCAACAGTAAAAACAATAACGATGCTGCGTACTTAATGCGTGGAGCGCAAAGCTCGATAACAGGAGGCTTAGACAGACTAGCCGGTGTTGCTCAGGGTATTGAGCAAAACGAGCAAGACAATTACAACATTGTAAAAGACAACAACACTAATGCCTTTAAAGACATGATGGCTGGCTTTAATACTCAGGAAGAACTAGACGCGGCTGTAAACTCAGGTGCCGTACAACGCATGGCGGACTCTTTCGGTGCACAAGCCGATCAAAGCGTATTGCGTGACGGCGTAACAAACCGCAAAAACACTATACGTGACAGATTTACTGCGGATCAAGATTTCTTAACAGCGCAGCAAGGCTTTCAAACAGAGCAGCAAAACTTTGAAGACACCCAAGATACGCTGGCATTACGCCCTGTGTTAGACGCACTAGCTACTGCTCAACTGGGTACTACTCCAGCTGACGATGCAACGTTTGAAAAATTGATGACGGAGAACAAGACGGAGTTCAATAGACTAGGGCTAACGCAAGGTCTACGGAAATCGTTTAACGAAAGCCAAATAACAGAAAGTGACCTAGTAATAAATAACCGAAAGAAAGCAGACGATAAAAGAGCGCAGGACAGTAAGGATCTTAGGGAAAGGGCGCAGCGAGAAATTGTTAAAGTTGCTGAGCTCGACGAAAACAACCGCCCCAACATACAACAGGCTAGAGCACGAGCTCTGCAATTAATTGCCAGTCCTGATTTTGCCGGGATGTCTGCAGAAGACAGACAACAACTGGTAAATGGTGTTGGTATTGAGTTAGCGCAAAATTTTGGCATCACCGAAGATCAGTTAAAACAATCTGAGATGGTTTTAGCAGACGCTCGTGTAACTCAAGACAAAGAACTAAGCGGGGCTAAAGCCGTCTATGACGATGTTTTAAGCATGAACCAAGTAAACGAAGAGTTTAGCTTTGACGATGCTATTGGAATGCCACAAATTAATACGCTAGCTAACGAGATGGGGTGGGACAAAGAAGCCTTTGCAGGAGCGGGAGACAACTTAAACGAAGAGTTACTAAACATTCGTAAAACTTTTAAGGCTGGTGTTGGTAAAGAGCAGTCAGAAGCAGTTATTGATAATCTTTTTTATAAAGCGTTAGGAGCCATGGGTCCGGCGGGTCAAGGCGAAATTGCGCCGGACGGAGACGAACGAAGGTTTACTTTTGTTTCTGATTTACCTATCGAAAGTATAACTAATGAAATGGAAAGACTTCTAGATAGTTACCAGTCAAACATTACCGCCAGAGCGACTCGAACTGCAGCCAAAAAGGCTTATGACACACAAGTAGAAACAGCAAATCTGAAACCTTCAAAAGCCTATCAAGAGAAGCTAGACACATTTAGAAAATCTAATGTTGACGCAACAAAATTAGTTGAGGCAGCAAATCGGCTTAAAGTTCCACCTCGTAAAGACTCTTAAGGTACTCGCAGAATGGCTACAAACCTCAAAACGGAGCTTGTTGGGGCGGCAGCTGCGTTCAAGCAGAATTTGCTGTCGAGCCTCTCTTCTGTAAAACAAGAGGCTATAGATAGAGTCATACCTGACTTTGTAAAAGAAAGCGCTCCGCCTCTTACCCCTATATCGACCAACTCTTCTGGTTCAGCTAGCCAGTCTTTAGCAACTGCTATATTTAATAGAGAGTCGTCTGGTAACTACAACTCGATTAATGATCTTCATTACGCGGGCGGTTATCAGTTTGGCGCAATGGCGTTGGAAGACACAGGAATGCTAAAGCCTGGCAGTGGAGCGCTAGGCAATGCTGCAGCAATGAATAACCCTGATAACTGGACAGGTAGAGGCGGCGTTACTGATTTAGCTTCATTCTTAGCTAACACTGGTTTACAAGATCAGCTGTTTCAAGAAAACTTTGATGCTAACCGTAAGCGGTTAATAGGCAATGGCACTATCACAGAAGATATGTCAGAAGCTGACGCAATTGGATATACGACAGCAGCTCATTTGCTAGGCGCTACAGGTACTGCACGCGGCTTAGATAATGAAGATGCAAATGGGACTAAAGGCCAAGAATTTTTTAATATCGGCAAAGCATCAGCAACTCCCGAACCATCTCCTTCTGAAACAAACATTGCATCGATCAGACGCGCCAGTGAACCAGGCGTGCCCGGTTTAGTGGGGGAATACCCTAATCAAACAACGCGTGAATCTGTTGATAATCCTTCAGGTGATGCAGAAGACCTTGTAGCAGCTATGTCTCAAAAAGAAGCTGTTTACGATGTTGCAGGAGACCAGACACCAAAAGAAACTCCTAAACTTGCAGAAGTAGAAGTAGAAGTAGAAACAAAAACAGAAGAACCTGTTGCTTCCACAAAAACAGCTTTAGAACAGCTTGAAGCGGCAGTAGCAGGTGTAGACGCAAAACGGGCTCAAGACTTTATAGCAGGTGAAGCTGAAAAAGAGACCCCTGAGCCAACAGATAGAAATACGTCATTAACGCCAATGACAGCAGCGGTGGCTTATCCACAAGTATCTGATGATCCTAAAGACGTTCAAAACTACGCAAATTTAAGTGATTGGGTTGCTGTTAATGGCCAGCCTTCCGTTGATACAAGTCGTTATTTTATGGAAAGACAGACGGCAGAAAGGCTGGCATCAATTGATAGAGCTTTTAAAGAACAAAAAATAAGAGAGAGCAGAGCATGGGCGTCTGACGCAGAGCTGGCCACTAAAATTGGGGCAACTAAACAAAGTATAACTAGCCTTGCAGTTGGTACATTGCGAGTTGCTGGGCACGCAATTGCTTTGCCTTATACGATACGAGCTGCTTCTGGTCGAGCCAGCGTTGATGATCGCGCAATACGTTTGTATGAACGATCTTTAATTGCAAAAGATACGCTTACTGATAACGAAAACGCATATTTAGACACGAGACCTGATTCTGATGGCCGTAATATGGGCACTAGAAGAGATATACTTAAAAGAACGTATTTAAATGAACTAATAGCTGCCACTATTTCTGACATAGTCGGACCCGAAGGTCTTATTGGCAAACCTGTTAATGACTTAGTTAATCCAATAGATAAGGCACTGTTACACGAAAGTCTTGATAGAACGTTTGACCAGAGCGGAATTGTAGAATCGTTTGCTGCTGCTGAAATTCAGTACACACAGGGAGACCTGGGCGAAGCTGTAATGAGCGCTGCAACAGGCGTGATTGGCCTTACCATGGACGGTATCGACGATTTACAAGATAACCCTTCAGCAACTTTTCAGTACATATCAGAAAACATTCCTCAGCTCGCAATAGGTGCAGTTAGTAGACCGGCTTTGCTTGTAACTAACTTTGCGTACGGCGCTGACATTTATAGCGATGCTTTGACAGATTACAAAAAAACGCATGGCAAAAGCCCTACTCAAGAAGAAGCAGCGCACATGGCTGCTTGGGCTTTATCTGCGTCTGCACTAGAGCAAGTTGCAGATTTATCTATTTTAAAACAGCTTAAACGCATTCCAGGCGGCACTGCAGATACAGCCGCTACGTTAACTAAATTATTGCCTAATAAATTACTAGACGCAGTTACAACGGCAGCGGCTTCAACAACAGGACGAGTTGTTGCTGCCACTGTTAATAATCCAATTACCAGAACTGGAAAAGCCCTAGTAAGAGGTGCTGTTGTAGAAGGGCCCACTGAAGCTTACCAAACAGCAGTCGAAGAGAACTTTTCAAGACTTAATAGAGATTTTGACGGCGCTAACATTTTTCAAGGCTACATGATTGGTATAGGGGCTGGTTCAACGTTAACTGCCACTCGTACCGCTGTTAGCGAGTTAGCTAACATAGGAAGTACGCGCCCTTCTGCACCTATTAGTAAAAAGGATAAAAAATTAACTGAACTCACCCGAGACGGGGCTGTCACCGGTAATGTTGAACCGTTACTAGATGAATCCACTCCAGAAACATACAGTCCTTTAAACGCTGTTGAAGCACTAGCCACAAAAATAAGTGATCCCGCTATTTCTGAAGTAGAGCGCACGGCGCTTCGTACTCAAATTGACGAACTTATTGAGACACAGAACAAGAACGTTGAAGCTTTAAATGTTGAAATGACTCAACTAGAAGCTGAGTTCAACAGCACTACTGATCCTGTTGAAAAGCAGAAACTAGACAAGCGACTGGATGCGTTAGCACTTCAATTAGACGAAGCGCCAGACATCTCCGCTAGGATGTCTGTTTATAGAGAGGTGGGCGTTTCTAGAGTTACTGGGCAAAGTAATGTAGACGTAGATGGATTGATCGCTGAAGCAGGATCACCTGACGCTAGCCCTACTCAGGTTAAGGCGGCTGATAACATTATTGAATTAATGATGAGCAGTTTTGACACGGTAAGCTCAGAGCAAGTAGAAACGCTTAAACAAAGCCCTTTATTAACAAGCGAGCAAAGAACTTATGTTAATAATTTTAGTGAGGCTCACTCAAAGTTAAATGAATTAAACACTACTGATGCCACAAATACTGACGTAGTAAATGGCCGTAATGGTTTCAAAGGTGTGCTTCAGTATGAACTTAATATTGCTGCAGCACTGCGTGACGGAAACATACCAGAAGCAGAGAAAGAAATTGCTTCGTTAGAGAGCTTTTTAGCAAACCATAAGGGCAAACAAGCTGGTCTTGAAGCAGGACTCGAGGCCACTCAAGGTAAAGCAAGCTCCACAACGCATCTTATTCGTGACAATAACGAGTCGTCTGGTTGGCGAATTGCCACTGAAACTCCCCAAGGTTGGAACAGAAAAAGGAACGGTGGTTGGGACTTTAAAAATCCCAATGGAACTAGAAACGTTATAGAAAGAGTCACAGAAGAAAACGCTATTTTAGAAGCAGCTGTAGAGCAGCATAAAGCTGCCCTGGCTTTAATGGGCAACACTCAAAGTAATTCAACACCTGACCCCATTGAAAATACAGACGCTCAGCCCAAAGAATCGGACCAGGCGGACGGCGTAGCCGTTACGCCCGGTCGTGCAGATCCTGAAACTCAACCAGAGGACGTTAATGATCAAGCTGATGAACAGACCGAGACAGAAACGGACGTTGACCAAGAAACTGCTGGACAGAAAGAAACCCCTGAAAGTGACCTTGGAGAAGAACAAAACGTAGAGGAAGACAGTTTTGATCAAGGTGAGATAGCTGGTTTAGACCCCGATAGTAGGGTTGAAGGAAACATGACTGGCGAGCAATTAACCTTACCTTCTACTAACTTTATAGCAGCGTACTTTACTCAGCGCTCGCCTGATGAAGAGTCAGGATCAGTAAACCCTTTGGTTTACGTGAAAGATTTTATGTCATGGGTGTACGAAGAAAACGCGTTAAATCTAGATAAGCTAGAAAGCTTTGTAGCTAACGCTAAGCTTACTCCAGCCCAAATAGACCTGTTTACGTTGTTTCGTGCTAAGCACGAAGAATGGAAAGAAACCATTGAAACGAATATCAATGATTCTGCTACTACACTCCGCGAGAAAACATCCAAAACGCCTGAGCGTGATTTTAAATATGAAGATTACACACAGCATTTCAAAGGAGCTGTGCCAGAAAACCTGATAACGGCTATTTCAACAGGAGCTTTTTTGTGGCTGTCTGAAAATGCAGGTGGTACAGGCATCAATACATTGTCTGTTATTAAGCAAATGTTGGGGCTTAAAGAAGATGACACTGTAGACCCACAAGACATTATTCGTTTTACGCATGTTGGCACTAGGCGTGACTTTGTTATTCAAGACTTAGGCGAAAAAGTTCGCCAAGCTTTAGAAATGACTACGCATAAAAATGTGCCTATAGATGAGCTGGCTAAATTTGAGTTAGCAATGGGCGCCCACGCGTTTGCTCTGCTTCAACAAATGGGACTTACACAGCAAACTGCTGAGATAGCGCTTACTTCAGAGTCATTAGCTTTTCTTGAGCAGGCAGAGCAAACAGATGAAAACAATGATTTTAATCCTCCCTCTCTTTACGTTAAAGCTACTAGAAACGGCACAATACCTATTCAAGCTAATGAAGAGATTGTTGTTGCCTCTCGTTTAGGGGACAGATTTCTAAACCAGCTAATGTCTGTAGAGGAAAAAATCGTTCCTCCTGCGCTTAAGCCAGGTATGTTTAACCAGCTCAAAACTAAAATTAAGCAACTAGTACCTAAGACACAGCAAAAAATTGCTAAGTTAGTTAGCAAGCGCCCGCATAGTATCCGCCAGGATATGAAGCGGGTGCGTGACAGTTTAAGTGATATTGGTCAGTTGCAAGTTACCGGCTGGGTTGATCTAAATAGCGGTCAAAACTGGCATGACGGTATTAAAATCCCACAAGAGTCTAGAAACGAAGAGTTAGAAAGAGGCAACACAGCTCTTAAAGAGTTTGACGAACAAGTCGGTCTCGAAGATTTTTTTACTGTTCCTGTAATTTGGAAACACCAAAGGACCGGGCAAAGCTCTAACACCATTAATACGCAAACTAACAAGCAGCATCGTCACAACGTAACAATGAATGCCTGGGGTGTAGAAGTAGACCCAACTGTTGATAATGCTTTGTTGCGCAATTTTAAATTGGCTATTGCCCAAGGTATGGGCCTTAAAGTTGATAAACAAAACCCTGAAAGGTCTATCGCACAACTTAACGCGCTTATGGCTAGTGAAGAAGTGCAAGACGCATTAGACGCATTAGCATTAATAGACTCTATAGAGCCTGGTACTAAGTTACCTGAGCCCGAAGAAAACGCAATTATTGCTGTGACTCAAGGCATTAAGGTCAAGTACAACAACAACAACCTTAAAGTCGGCGGAGAAAACACGCATACCTTAGATGCACTAGTCAATTGGCTTGCTTACCTTAATGCCACAGAAGAAAAAACTTCTTTTACAACAGAAATGTTATTTGAAGTCGACGGGGTCACTAATGGCCCTGCCCTTTCGCTTATTATGATGGGGGCGGTTAACTCACTGCTTGGTGAAAAGTTCGGCATGTTTGGCACTAGCAGCCCACACACTAGTCACGCTGAGTACATCAGCGATACAAATAATGATGACTTGTATGAAACCATTGTAAAAAACGCAAAGCTTTTAATTAACCAAAACAAAACGGCGATAAAGCTACAAGACGATATGGGGTCTTTATTTAAATTAGATCGAAATGAGATTAAGACGCCAGTGCAAATGATGTTCTTTGGCGCAAACCTAGAAAAAGCAATACAAAGTCTTGCATCAGGCATCGAAGAGCGTTTCTATCAAGAAATACAAGACATCTCTAATGATACATCTACCACTGAGCAAGAAGCGCTAAAAGCCACACGAAATGTAATAGATAGGCTTAACGTGTTACTTGATGATCAAAATGCGTTGCCCTATTTCAAAACTGGGCAAGAAGCTTTATCTACTGTGTTAAAACCAGCCCAGGTAAAAATGATTGGAGAGAGTTTTTATAATAAGTCTGGCAAACATATAAAAACAGCGTTGGAGAGACAATTCGCAAGCTTTCAAGCATCACGGTCGGAAATGAATAAGTCTGCTACAGCTACTTGGCTTAGGTATGACGCGGCTTACCAATTTCTTTACTCGGCGGAAGTTGCTCGCAAAATTAAAAAAGGCACTATGCCTACAGACTCTGCTGGTAATCCTTTGCAGGAGTTAACAGACACGGATATAGCAGCAATAGACACGCTATTGAAAGAACATAACTTTGTGCCTGTTATGCATACGCCCTTGTCTAAAGGCGATATGAATTTGGATGCAGGCATCCGTGCTGACCAATCTGAGTATGTCACTGATGAAGATAGCCAAACTTACTTCCAAAGTGTTCGCTTTGGCATGCCAGTGCCCACCGTGCGAACTAAAACAAACCGCAAAGGCACATTAAGCCAATTATCAGTGACAGGTAGGCGACGAGGGTCTGTTGATCCTGGCGTGGCTCCGTTTATTTTAATGATTCACGCATTAGATAGCGCAATTTCTACTTTAGCTATTAGAACAATGAAAGCATTAAACATTCATGACGCACACGGTCTTGGCGTATCCAACATAAAACAAGGCGCTAATGAATTAAACAAACATACTTTTAACTTGCTTGCTAATTTTTCGGTGCCTATGGAGCTGGCTGATTCATTACAGCGGTCTATGGATGGTGAACTTGGCCTTTTAGAATCTTTGTCTGAAGACCAGCAAGCATATGGGGATCTAGCTGCTGTATTAAGTGATGTGGCGCTTGAAAGTGAATTCGAGCCCGATATATTTGTAGACATGCGTTACATGGAAAATGTACGCAGATTCGCACTTAGAGCTGAGTCTAGTAAGTTAGGCTACTTAAGCCAGATTGGCTTAGTTGATCAATACTCTTTTCCTGGCGGAGCTTATGAAGTTTCTGCCCAACAACGAGAATTAGCAGCTAAAAACAAAGCTGTAATTGATGCTCAATTAAAAGAATTAAATAACAAGCCCAAACAAGGAACTACAACTGAAGAAAAAGTTCCTCCTGTTGTTCCTACGCCATTGCCGGAAGAGACCCCTTGGGGTGTCGTCGGCAATGGAACTAATAATAGTGACCCAGAGTTAGTAGCTATGCTTAGTGGCGACAACGTCACTATTGGAAGCTTGTTAAAACCTTTAGCTAACTTAATTAAGAGTTACGAAAATAACCCTTATAACAAATTCCAAATAGAGCTACTTAGAAGAATTTACGAAACTACGCCAAGTGATACAAAAATAGTTTTAATTACTCCAGCTCTTGCTTTATCTAGCATGGACGAGTTAATTGCTTTTGGCATGACTACCCGAGGAATGTTTTCTGTCAGAAATGGTGTACGCACTATTTATATACGCGGTCCTCAGTTTGAAGGCCCCGGCGTTACTTCTGAAGTTGTACTCCATGAGTTATCTCACGCTGCTACAGCGGAAGTTGTAAAAGCAGCGCGAGAAGACGAAACCAGCATGCCGCTTCATATCGTTGAGGCTGTTGCAGACCTTGAGCAGTTACGCGAACGTGCTCAGCAATACATGGTGGATAACAAAATAGAGTCTGAAGCACACACTCTTGCTTTATCTAGTGTGGATGAGCTAGTTGCCTTTGGCATGACTAACCCTCAGTTTCAGCAGGAAATACTGGCAAAAGTCACATTTCCTATTGAGGAACAAAATAGATCAAGTGAGCCAGCAAAGAATGGGCTCAAGAGATTTTTTGACGCTATAAGTACGATCATATTTGGTAGTGCGAAAGAAGACCAGAGTAATGGACTGGGAGTACTGGTTTACAATGTTGGGGTTTTAACCCAGCAAACAGCAGAGATTAAAACAGCTGAACAAGGAGACATAAACCTTTTCATAGAAGAGACCACGCCTAGAACATTTGACACTAGACAAGTGTATGAAGCGTTAGCCTCTAGGGACTCCACAGAAGCTATATCGCCCATTCACGATATGCGATTGCGATCTATATTAGCTGCTGTTGTATCAGCCGCATATGGGAATACAGGCGCTCTGAAGCCAGCGGCTGAAAGAGCGGCGCCAGTCACAGCAGAAGATGTATTTTTAAACTCTTTAACCTCAGGTATTCGGCCATTTGCATCAGCATTGTCCGCTGAATTGCTTATGACTGACCAAGAAGCTTTTGTGGCTGAATCGGCAGAGCTTACGCTACGCGCCGCTCTGAGTATGAGAGAAGCTGTAACTAACCGGAATGAGCTAACTAAGCTGCGCAACCTGGCTAAAAAGCAGATTACTGCCGAGAAACTTTATGACGGTGACTGGGCTAATGCTTCAAACGATCAAAAGCGCCAAGCTGAAAGAGTTCACTCAATCATATTTGACGCTACTCAATACGATGGCAATAAAAGCGATTATTTAAGCCAGTTTGCTGCCGCAGCGCTTACCTATCAGCCTTTGGTTGAGCAACTGGCATTAATCAGCATTCCAGAAAATAGCGAAACGTATGCAGGCTTAACGGTAAAAGAAGCTTTAGAGCTGTTCTTTAAAAAGTTAATGGACATGTATGTACGGTTCGCTACTGGAATCGAGCAAAATCAGAATGTGCCCACAAGGATTATGCAGTTAGCGACTAATCTGGCAACAATAGAAAACAAAGAAAAGTCGAAGATCGAAAGCCGAAAAGATAGGCCCGAGCCTCTTCTTGATCAAGCGTCTAAAAAACTCTCTGATGGCATAAAACAGGGCGTTATAGCTGTAGCTGATTCAGGTTTAGTTCAAGGAAGTAAAGTCAAAGTAGTCAGTGCGCTTGGTTCACTTGTCAGCACCGTTGCTGGTGAGCGGACTGAAGAAGTTATGAGACACTTTAACAAGATACTGGATAGAGACTCTGGCGTCAGATTGTCTGCTCAGCGTGAGCTCATTAACGAAATTACTAATGGACGCCCTGATTTACAAATCTCTAACTCTCTTCTTAATATGAGTAATAAACACGAGCAAAATAGAAAAAGGCTAAAAGAATATACAGCCTCAGCAACGCTTACAGCTTTTCTAGGTGAGCTCAATAAAAAGCAGTCTGAAGCTTTAACAAAAACTTTTATTAAAACGGACGTTTCTAGTCTAGTTGATGATTTTACGCTGGCTGAGATAGAACAGTTAATTAGTGATCCAGTTGAACTAAACAGAGCAATAGCAGCACTAGAAGCTCAACTGGCAAAAGAAAATAGTACTGAGACGTATAACTACTACAGTACCAGTGCTGAAGGTTTAGGAATAATGATGGCCACGGGTATCAACCTGATGGAAGCTAACCTAATGCATAACGCACATAACATTGCGTTTCTTTACGCCACTGAACAGATTATTACAGATCAAGCTGATGTAGCTGCTAACGCTGCGCTAAAAATTATAGACCCTTTAGCTACTTTGTATGCTTTGAAGCACACAAGCAGAGAGCAGAAAAACGAAGCGTCTGATTTAATGCGTAATGAAGCCGCTAGAGGCAATGGGCAAAACGGCATAGATTTTCTAATCAAGCTGCACGCTGAATTAAAAGAGCAATCAAAAGCAAAACTGTTTGAAGGTAAAGACGCTCTTATGATTAAGGGCTACACCAAAGAATCTTACAATCCTTATATACAAGTAGTATCTGCTGACCCATCAAAAGCTAGTGAACTAGAAGCAGCTGGCTATGTAAAAGTTGGTGAACAAGAACTGGGTCAAGACCCGGATGATAATTCAGGAGGCAAATCTCTCTACAAGATACGTGACAGGGGCCTTACACCTTGGGTAATGGGCATAATACAAAATGTTGGTAAGCGAGCTAAAGGATCAACCTTAAGCGGGTCTGTTGTAGATGCTGTCGACGGCGTTGTACATGCAGGTAGCAAACAAGAAATTGACAAAATAACTAATCGTAAACGCTCAAAAGTCAGAGCTATGTTTAAGCAAAGAACCACGTTTAACTTAGCTAACTACCAGGGCAGCTACCTATCTCCTGTTCTTAATGACCAGGGTAAAGTTGCCGGCTACCGTTACCTTATGCAAGAAACTACTAAAGACTCTGTCCTTGAAAGAGACAATAGAGTAGATCGTGTTATGGGAGCCATAGCTTCTTCTATCTTTGATAAATCAAACAGTACTGGCTTAGCCGAAACGGCTATAGACGCTATAAAAGCTCAATACGATAACGACTACTTAGGTAACTCTGGCGCGTATATCTACGTTACTGCAACCAGCAACGACCCTGTTGTTCGAGAGCGGTACAGAGTGTTACCTGATGAAACAAAACGTTACATCAGAAAAGTGTTTGGCCAAAACGGTATGTACGTCAGAAATGACATGTACAACATAACTCTGGGTTACCGTAAGTTTAGTGTAGGAGACATGTTTGATAAGTCTCCAATAGATAGAAATTTTACAGAAAGCTTATTGGTTACAGCATTAGAAAGCATTCCAGTTGGCTGGAACTATGAAACAAACAAACCAAAGCTTATAGGCAAAAGGGTGGCATTAAGGCTTGTCCAAGCAGAAAACGTTTGGCAAGAGATTGTTAGCATGATCAAAGATGTCTTGGTTATAAAAAACTTATTTACATTGATGGGTAACGAAACTAGTAATGCGTCTTTGTTAGTATTACATGGCGTGCCTTTCGTTAACGTTCTCAAAGACAAAGCAGTTGCCTGGCGTGCTACCAATAGGTATTTAAAGATACGCAAAGAGCATTTTGATTTAGAAAAACAAGTAGAGCTCTCTTACTTAACTGGCCCTGCAGCTCAAGCGGCTAGGCAAAAAATGATAGAGCTAGAGGAAGAAATGCAAAGTAATGCCGTACACTTGTTAATGGAGAACGGCATGTGGGGAACAATTGTAGAAGATATTAAAGTAGGTGAGGATGACTTACATACTTATTCATCCAAACTTACTACGTTTATAGACGACAAAACTTCTTGGATTAACCCTAACGTCAAAAAAGCAGCCAAGTTTTTAACACTAGCGCATGGCACCGGGATATATGAGTTTCTTAATAAAGCAACAATGATGTCTGACTTCACATCTAGGTACGTGCTACACAAGCACTTAACCGAAAGAAACATTAATCCGATGTCGTCTGAAGCAGCTTTAATTGAAGCTAAAGCAGCGTTTGTTAATTATGACGTTCCGACCTCTAAACCATTACAGTATCTTAATGACATGGGCTTGTTGTGGTTTACAAAATACTATCTAAGAATACAGGCAGTAATAATTAATCGCATGAGAGACAACCCGCTAAGAGTAGCTGCTCTCTCAGGACTGGATTATTATACTTCCGTGTCTGATGTTTTGGATTCTTTTGCGTTAGCCAAATCGCCATTAAACTTTGGTGCAGGGCCATTTGATATACTTGACGCGCTAGATCAGCCTATCACTATCCAGGCTGCGCTTGGCGCCTACGATACTGTTACAGAAGAATAAGGCCCTTATGGGCCCTCTTCTCTAGACTCAGTGATAAGTATTCTTATGATGACGTAGATAGCACCTACAATAGCCCCGCACACTAGTATTGAAAATATAATACTAATGGCGGGTATTATTGCTAGAAAGATAGTGGCAAGCACTAGCATTCCTAAAAGGGTGCCTACTCCAGCTAATAGGTGGTCTAAGAGTCTCCTCATAGCTTCCTCCTCTTAACCGAATATACTTTCGTCTGCAGCCCCTTCTGTGTCAGAAACTTCTAAAGGAATAACAACACCTTCAGGTACTTCTTTCAACATTACGGGTTCTACAATGTTAGTAAGATGGCCCGATGGCTCTCCTACTGTGACTGTGGTCTCGACACCACCTTGAGTATCAGACCCAGGTTTTCCCCGAGTTGCTCTGAATTGAATATCGCCTACCAGGTAAGTGATGCCCATTTTCTTAACGTAGTCCCTAACAGCCACTGTTAGTTCGTCTTCCACTAATGTTATTTGCATGGATTTTTTCTCGCATTACTTATTCGGCCCATTAGTTGGGCCGCTTGTTTAAATTCAGAAGTAGCTAAGCCGGCATAAATAGCTGCCACAGCATCTGCCATGTGTTCAGCAGTGCCTTCGACTATAGATACTCCTCCTTTTACTTTTTTAGTTGGCCACGGTGCTTCAGGATGTTTGCTAGTTGCCCAAGAAATCATCTCTTGCTTTGTAGCTTTTTTATCCCCAACTGAAATAAGCTTTACTTCAGTAGGTGTAACCTCAAAAAAGGGAATGCCGAAAGCCCTGAGAGCGCCAAGTATTCCGTTGCACATGCCATAACTGGCCATAGCACGGGAACTCTGACTTCCTACAGGAACTTCAACAAAGATCGCATCAGCGCCTTGGGCGGCGCTTAATGCTCCCTCTGCTAATTGGAAAGAAGCGTCTAGGTCTTTACTGTTTTGCCGAACCTGCTTACCTTTAGGTAAGACAGGTTTGGTGACCGCGAGTCCAGTGATCTGAAGTCTTGCGTTGTCTAAACAGTACTCTCCTGTAGCTATTCCCCAATTACGCAATGAAGGGTCGAAACCGACTACCTCCAATATAGCCATTAACCGAAAATACTTTGCTGTGGCTTTGCAACAGCCTCAGGAGTACTTAAGGCAGCTGCAGACTGAGTTGCTCCACTAGGTACTGTAGACTCATCTATAGTCTTACCAGCATTATTAGTACGCCAGGTATTAATATAATCACCTTCGGTAATGCCAGCTAAGATTTCAGCTGTAGTAAGGTTGTCTGAAGCTCTAAAAAACTTATCAAACTCATTTATTTCTTTCACTTTGCCGTTTGGTTTCCATTGAGCAAGTTCTCCTTCAGCTGCAACGTTGGTTACAGCGTCTACAATCTTTTGCTTAATACCAGCAACAATAGGCTGACCCAAAAGAGCAGCAAATACAGGAACAGTAGTAGGTACTTCTTCTTTAAGATCGTTGTCCCAAATCTTAAGCACTTTATCTTCTAGTTCTACATTACCAATTGGTTGTCCTAGTGATAATGCCGCTAGGCTATTGCCTAAATTAAAGCCCTGAAGATAATTTCTTTCTCCTGTTTTGTTGCTAACAGAATAGTTCTTTTGGCCTTTAGCTCTGCCAGAAGTTAGATAAACTTTGTTATCAACTACACGACCATCAGCAGTTTCTAAAGACAGGTTTAAAGTTTTAGCTCCGCCTGAAGATTCGCTCATGTAAGCCATTTTTACTGTACAAGTGTAAATTTCGGATTCTAAGAGCCCGCGTTTTGGAACAAAATCCGTTTCATTATTAACGGAATCATCCATTTGAAGTGATGCTAGAGACATATATGCCCCTCCTAATTATTAAAGTTGTTTACGCTTTATCAGCGCGGTTTTGTGCTGCTTGGTCTGAGTAACCAGATTCATATCGCTTTCGTAATTTAACGATGTTGGTATCTAGTATCTCTTGACGGCTAACACCTATAGCCTGGCGAAGTCCTTCCAGATAAAACTCAATGTCACCGAGCTCTTCTATAAGGTTATCGACATCTAAAGGTTCTTCTTTTTCTATGTGGTCTTGGATAACAGCCATTACTTCTGCTGCTTCGCCTAAGATGCCCATAGACATATGAGCTAGGTCTCCTTGTGCTGGAGTAAACTCTTTTTCTGCTCGTGGGAAAAACAACCTTTCTATAACAGCAGGAAAGCTTTGAGGCTTGTTGTAAATCACTTGTTTTTTAACAGTGTCTACATAGTTACCTGCATGTACTCCTTTCTGTAAGGCATTGAGTAATAAAATCTTATTAGCCAAATCCAAGGTCTTAATAACTTCTTCGCCTGGTTTTGCTAACTCAGACACCATTTTTTGATGAGGTGTTTCTTCCTCTGGATTCATACTGCTTCCTGTAATGGTGAGTAATACTCACGCAACCTAGTAAAGACTTGCTCTAAGTCGTTATCGATATAGAGTTCGTTTCTATTCCAAAGACCAACAGCTGCACGCATTTTCTGGCCAACGCTGTCTTTAGTTACGCGAGTACAGAAAACGTATTTAAAGCCGTCTTCTTTTTCCTCATCAGTGATATTTAGTAAGTTGTTTTCTATTCCTGCCAACTTATTTAGTGGCATCTGCTTAGTTGACAAAATAGTTGTGAAGTCAGCTTCTACACCGATTTTGCCTACAGCACCTTTAATGGGCACTCTAGATTCCAACTGCATAGTTTGTTCGTTATGAACGACTTCTTCATGAGCCAAAATGGCGTAATCTTTTGAGCCTGATTTAATTGCGTGTATAAAATTACGGTAGAAATTACCGTACTCACCCCACGCTCTTAGGCCATCAACTGCGCCAGTTACATGTTGCCGCTCATACATCGACATTAGAAAAGTAATGGTGTCCAGCACGGCGCCATCACAATCTCCAGCCTCAATCTGATCAATAAAGCCAATGATGTCCGCAGCGTCAGCTACTTCTATATTCTTCATAAATTTATCGGCAAAAGGCAAAGCCTTAAGATCAGTGTTTAGGTAGACCATTTGGTCTTGGTTTTTCATGTTCATTAATGATGTGGACTTACCTGAGTTAGGCTGGCCCATGATCAGTACAATATGTTTATTGCCTGACATATTTTTCTCCTGGTGTTTGTCACAAAAATGTCCGGAGGACATATAAAAATTGCTTACCGAGCGCTTATTGCTTTACCTGCAGAGACCATGATTGTGGTCATGATTTCTTCTTCAGGTAACTTGTCTGGTAGCATTTCATTAAGGGCAGTAACCTTGCTTAGGACTCCATCAAAATCGAATCCACCGTCAACAAGTACCATGGCAAATTTAAGTAACATGTTGTTACGGTTACCATCGCCTGTGTTGTTGATGAACCAACGCTCAAGGTTATCCATTCCTTTCTGGTCTAGAACGGTTGCTTTAAAAGTTTCGTTCTTACTAGTCTTAGGAATAAATGGAAGGACATCGAGTATGTCGCCCTTTTGATAAAAGTGCTTGCCAGGGTTTGTTAGCCATTTTCTGGCACGCTGCCCGGTAGCGGTATCTACCTCAAAAGGTAACCATTGATAAAGGTTTTTCATAAACTCTTTATAGTCTTTCGCGTCTAACGCCAGCTCATAATTTATTGGCATTATTATGCGAAATCGGTTTTCTAGATCAGTGTGGCGCTTAGTTACGTGGAATAGTGCGCAGTAATCTTTAAGCATTAGCTTAGCCGTGCTTAAGTTCACCCCTCCATCTACGTCTAGCACAATAAGATTAAAGCCTGGAATGGCTTTGTCTTCTTGTCGATGACCACCAGTTAAATGATGGTTACACCAGTGAAGGTCTTCTGCTCCAGTAAGTCTGTGCAAGTCTTCAAATGGACCAGTCTCTGGCCTGTAGCCTTCTGCTAGATCATTACTGTGACTAACAATTACTTTAGTCAAATCTAAACTTTTTAAAGTTTCGCCTCTTATAAACTCAACACCGTCTTCGTATGCTTTTTTAACCAGAATATTATTCTGATAGCCGTAAGCAGTTGCTAGTTGAAGCATCTCTTGTCTATGCGCGTTTGACCCTTTGTAAAAAGGTAAGTCTTCTATTAAATCTGCTTGAGTAACTGGGCGTTCTGATTCTGCTAAATACTTAGCCAGCTTCACGTAATGTCTGTCTCTAGAGAGCATCTCTTTAAACGCTTTACCTGACTCTTCTGCTAATTTAATAGCAGCGTAAGCATGGTCTTCCATCATCTCAGGTGAGCCATCGTAAAAAGCGTATGCACCAGCCAGCTTCATTGCTTTAAAATACCTATGTGATATCTCACTTTTCCTAAGCTCGTGATGCTCGCCTAGCTTGTCGGCTAAGCCTTCACACTGAAGACGGTATTTAATAAAGATCATTGCTACATCTTTAGGCATAGAAATCTCTCTATGCAGGTTTGCAGGATCAGCTAGATCACCGAGCCAGTCAGACATATCTTCTATTGATGTGTCGTTAGATGAATCAACCATGTCCTGCCAAATCTTTTCAATCAAAGCAACATCTTCTGGGTCTTGGCTTCCTTCACGTAGATGCAATATGCTGTAACCAAAGAAGCATCTTCTAGCCATGCCTTGAACAAGTAGGCTAATCCAATCTTCTTCGACTTTGCCACCGTCTAACAGTTTTAATGCCACACCAAATAAGAGCATGTTGGTGGGCGTTGACCCTTTAAACACTTCATATCTAGAAGCGTCTTTAGTGCTTTTAATTAGTTTTTGGCCTACTTGACCACTATCAAAGAGCTCTAATAAGGTTTCTAGTAATTCCATGTTGGCAGCAAGATTAGCGCCTGTCTCGTCCATGACGAGACTAAGCGAACCTGAGTTTGCCATCAGTATTTTATCTCTAGCCTGTTTGATTGCTGGTACTGTGCCAGAGTCAAAAACGAGTAATGGAGCGCCCATGTTTTTAAACTCAGTTTTCATTGACTCTAATTCCCTGTCGGGATCTGTGCCATTACGTTGAGCAATCTTATTAGCTAGGATCGGCATATTTCGATCAGCACACACTTGCCAAGTGTTGTTAGTGAAATTACTTTCAAATTGATCTAAAACTCTGTCTTTAATAAATTTAGTTGCTTTGCCTTTACCAGCTCCTGATGGGGCCAAATTAAGTGCGTACATATTTACAGGTATTTTTGACCCATCAACTAACCTAAGGGTGCAACGCATTTGAGACGCAGCCGTGCATAAATAGAACGCAGCCTGCAGCCTAAAAAACATAGGGTCTTCATTGTTCACATGTGCCATTAATTTTGTTACTAGATTTTCACTAGGTCGATGGAATTCCATCTCTTCAAATTTCTTCATAAAGTAAGTGTCCCGTCCATAAGGTAAGTGTCTTTCTGCGTGCATACTGAAAATGCCGGGCAGAATCTACAAGCGACTACTTCGCCTGGTACTTCTTTAACAACCCCTACTCCACCGTCTGCTGACAGGCGAGCGTATGCTTCAGCAGATGACGTAAAGTTTTTTGTGCTGCGTGAAGTTTTATTAGGGTTTTTGTAATATTTGAACTGTGGCTCTTTGCGCCACAGTTCTTTATCAGTGCACTGAGGAATGTCTTGTTCGTTTGAATCTTTGTATCTATCAAACATTTCAAGCTTTGATCGAACGTAATACTCCGTGTCATCAATACTCATCAACGGGTAAGTCATTTGCTTAACGGGATGGCTTGGATAGTTATTATCTGTAGTGCGGTATTTCATCCAGTCTGTAAATAAAAACTGAATAGCCATATGGTCTTGCGTAATGATGTCTTGGTTAAGCCAGCGGTAAATGCTGCCTTGAAGTTTGTAATCTTCAGACTTTGTATCGTTGACCCAAGTAAATGTAGAAGTGGACTTGAAGTCTTCCAGCCTACCTTCAGCTACAAAGTCAAACTTGCCTGATATTGTCTTGCCGCCAATCTCCTTAAAAGACCTTATTTCCATATAAACAGGAATAGCATCAGCTGCAAGTTCAGGAGAACCTTCTACTTTTACTGGGTTACCTGTGGCAGGATCATTTGTGTAGCCAGGATTAACTACCACCCTGTCTATAATCTTTTGTGGGTAACCTAGCCCTAACATAGCCTTCTTGTAGTGGCCTTGTGTCCAGGTCTTTTCAACACTGTCGTGAATAGCAGTGCCCATTCGAGACTTAACAGTTCCCATTATTTCAATAACGCGTTCTGGTGCGTCTAATGGCACTCTAGCTGGCAGCACTTGCTGTCTAATGGGCCGCATCAATGCCGTAGCTGATACAACGTTGGGTACATAGTCGTAGTAATCCGTTGCTAGAAAAACAGCCACGGACAGAGGAACGCCAGTTCCATTGGAAAAGGTCTGCATAATATGTCCTGATTTACTTCGGGGGATAAGAAGACTAGTTAGAATTATTAGTCTTTTCTGAGGTTTGTATTGAGGCTTACTAGTTGAACGATCTGGCTTTGTTTATAGCCGGTTTGTTACCGAGTCAGACTCTAGGTACGGTACAGGTATCAATTTAATGGCTTACCTCTTCTTTGCGCCAACCAAATCGTTCACTAGTAAATCTTGATGTGCTTTGTTCACCACAGCTGACGGAGGCAGCAATATTAATTCCCTTACTAAGTGTAGGGTTATTTATATAGATACCCCAATAATTAGATTGAATTACTGGGGTATAAAAGATGTACATATGAGTGTACTTACTTGGCACTTATATAGAGTCGCAGGAATGCGCCTTAGAGGTGTACATAAAAGCCATTAGTAGCATTAATGGACATGTGTCCACAGTAGCCTTAGACTATTTTAGACACTATATAGAGAATTTACGTTATGACAGACATTGGCTACATTCGGGTCAGTAGTGTTGATCAAAATACTGATCGGCAACTATCTGATGTCCAGCTAGATAAAGTGTTCACCGACAAGTGTTCTGGCAAAGATGTAGAAAGACCCCAGCTAAAAGAATTAATAGGCTATATACGAGATGGTGACAGATTACATGTGCATAGCATTGATCGACTAGCTAGAAATCTAAAAGACCTGCAGACCCTGGTTGAAGAAATAACTAATAAAGGTGTCACCTTAAAGTTCTATAAAGAGAATCTAACTTTTAACGGTGATGAGTCACCTCTCCAAAAACTAATGCTTCAAATGATGGGAGCATTTGCTGAGTTTGAGCGTGAGCTGATACACGAACGACAGCGTGAAGGCATTGAAGCAGCCAAAGCTAAAGGAAAGCGCTTTGGTGCAAAGCCTAAGTTAAGTAAGACCCAAGTTCGTGAAATAAAGAGAAGGACTAAAACAGGTGAAGGTAAAAGTGCATTGGCTAAAGAGTATGGTGTCAGTCGTCAGACACTCTATAACGTACTATGAAAATCGTAAATGCCCCCACTTTGCCCCCAAAGGGGGTCTAAATATGGCATATATAAGCAGACTGGTTAGTGTACCCTTACTTGATAGCCTCTTAGTGTTAAGAAGTCTGAAGACCTATGTTGCTTCAAAGGTATGGGTAGGTGAGTGTTACTATCTCCGCCCTTTTCGATAAAGCTCTTTAAAATCATATACTTACTAGACCGCTCTTTTTAATGCCCCCACCATGCCCCCACTTATTTCATCCTAGCCCATATTGCTGCCTGCGCAGCACTCTTGTCAGCGTTAGTCCACTTTGCATAAGTTTTAAAAAACATTTCAAGTGAATGGCCTAGACGTTCTGCGCAGTAAGCTGGCTCCATTCCGTCTTCAAGCATCATTGTTGCGCAAGTGTGCCTAGCGTTATAGGGACTCCGGTAACGTATACCTTGTTTGCGCATTGCCCGTACAAGGTTTTTTGTCAGTTTGTTTGCACTGCGAAATCCTTTGCCTTCTTTTGTAGTAATAATATGCTGGTCATGCAGCTGCCGTGGAGTTTTTTGTAACAAAGCTTTAACACGAGGATGTACAGGGACTGTGCGATCAACTCCTGTTTTAGTACGTTTTCTGTCAACACTTCTAACTGTGCCTTTGTTTATTATAAATTCATGATTTTTTTGGTCGTAGTCGGACCAAGTTAGCGCAATTGCCTCACTGGGTCTTAAGCCGCAATAAAACCTAATAAGGTAGAACAAGTATTGGTTTGGCGAGCGGTGGTTTGTTTTTAAGAAGTTAAGTAATTTGTCCCGCTCTTCTGTAGTGAACGGGTCAATAAACTTATCTGGCATCTTTATTTCTTTTTGCAACTCTAATGCTGGATTGTCAGTACGCCATTTAGATTTAATAGCTAATTTAAAAATGGCTGATCCAACAGACAGTATATTAACTACAGTTTTTGGTTTTAGTGGTCGTTTATTAAACTCGCTTTCTTCTCCTTCTGGATTAAGTAGAAGAGTTCTAAATGGTTGCAGAAGGTCAGAGTACTGTATGTCATCTACGGGCATATCAAAGAAAGGTAACCAATAATTGCGTAACAAAAGCTTGTTACTTCTCAGACTTTCTGGAGCAAAAACTGTAGTTTCAAGCCGTATTTTAGCCAACATACCAAATGTTGGCACTGGCCCTCTATCTGAAAAACCAGCCAGGTATTGTTGAATTTTTGCTCGACGAAGCTTAGCGGCAGTTTTTAAACCAGCCAAGGTATAGGGGATGTGGTGGAGGACTTGCTCCGGCCTCCTCTTGCCTTCTTGCCATCTAATCCTGACTTTGCCTCGGCAAAGGTCGACGCCTGTAGGGTGGTCCATTTTTTAATATCCTCCATTGAGTACATTGTAGCGCCGGCTTCGTCTCGCCAATAATGGACGCCTTCTAACCAGTGCATTTGCCTACGCCGCTTGATTTGGCTTGTTGTATATCCGAAAGCTTCTCGCAATAGGCGTTCTGTTACTACTTGTTTAGTCATATAAACCTCAGAAAAATGTGAATGGTTTGGTTCTAATTGTGGGAATTCTTGTTAACGGCGGTAACTAATGTCTGAAATCTGTGGCACTGGTCTAGGTAATTTTCCGGCACCGGGAGATCCAGTAGGTATGGACACCAGCGTGTTGACAGCTACTGCTAGAAAAGACGGTATTGATGTAGCGTGGACTTACCCATCGGTGTTACCGCAGGCTGTTGCGCACACAATTCTGTACCGCAGCACAACTAGCGTTTGGAGCTCATCTGTAGAAAGCGCAGGAATAGTAGTAGCGGGCAGTTATTACTTTCACCAGGTTCCCCTGGTAGCTAACACAACTCATTACTACTGGATAAAAATAGTCTCAGTTAATGGGACTTACGGGACTTTGATAGGCCCTGCTTCAGCAACTATGCTGCCCTCTCACCAATACATAGTTGATACATTAGTTGGGCAGATACAGGAATCTCAATTAACTGCTCTGCTAAGAACTAGGATTAATGAGATAGATGTTGTTGCTGCAGATTTGATAACAGAAGGTGTAGCGCGTCTTGCGCAAGACTCCGTATTTAGTGGGCTGCTTACTCAGCAAATATCTGACTTGGCCGCAACTGATACTTTGGTTGCTAATGAAGTAGTTCAGCGTACGTCTGCAAATAACGCATTAGCTGCTCAAATGACTGCCGTAGTAGCAACAGCAGCTGGAAACACTGCTGCAGTAATTACTGAGCAAAGTGCTCGGGCTACTGCTGATAGTGCTGAAGCAACAGCTAGACAAGCGTTAGGTGTTACATTTGGCAATAATCTAGCTGCGGCTATAATAGCGGAACGTGTTGTTAGAGTGACTGCAGAAAGTGCTTTAGCACAAGATATTACTAATGTATCTGCTGCATTTGCGGTTGGAGACGCCGCAGAACGAGCTTTCAATACGGCTGCTATTCAAACAGAAACCACAGCTAGAGCTAGTGCAGATTCTTCTTTTGCAGGTCAGATCACTACTATCCAAGGAACAGTAGGTGGGCACACCACTGCTATTCAAACAACACAAAGCGTTACTAATGGCCTGGTAGGAGAATACGCAGTCCGTATAGATTCTAATGGCCATGTAGCTGGTTTTGGTTTATTGAATAACGGTACTTCTAGCGAATTTATTATCAATGCCGATAAATTTGCCATTATTAAACCGGGCTATGGCGCTGCTGAAGTGCCGTTTGTTATTGGTACGGTTGCTGGGGCGACTAGGATCGTGCTTAACGCGGCTACTTATATAGCTGATGCTTCAATTCTAACTTTAGACATTGGTCTTAATGCCGTAACTGTACCGTTCTCTAGTAGTTATGGCGTTAGTTCAACTCTTAGTAACGGTGTGTCCATAGCAATCAGTACCACACTAGCGGTTAACTTTGGCACAAACGCGCCAGGCAAAGTGATTTGTCTGGCTAATTGCAATGTGTCAAATGTTGGTGGGTATGGGGGAGATTGGGCGGCTGCATATTTTGAGTTGAGGTATAACACGTCAAATAGTACAGCGATTAGCGGTAGTACTTTACTGATGGCTAGCTCAACACACGGTAAAAAAGGCGCCCCTCCTTCTATGAATTTTTCAGTAACAACTGGTGGGTGGACTGGCACTAGATATTTCTTTTTGACCCTACGAGCAACTGGAGATGGCGTAAACGCTACTGGTTGGTGGAGATCAGGGAATTCAAATCTAAGTGTTCTTGGAGCTAGAAGATGACAGTAGTTACATATTTATGCCATAACGAAGATGGAAACATTACAGCTGTCCAGTCTGGGCCAGCAGACGCTCTGGTTGAGCCAGAAGGGTTATTCATGGTTTATGAGGGTGAAGAAGACGTCACCCCTAATTGGTATATAAAAGATGGTGTACCTTTACCTAAGCCAGAAGAGCCCTCCCCTGCTCATGTTTTTAATACTACGTCTGAAACCTGGGAAATAAGCCTTGCTGGAGCAAAAGCTAATGCGTGGGGCAGAATAAAACAAAGTAGGCATTATGCTGAATTCTCTACTTTTACTTTTAATGCACAGACTTTTCAATGTGGGGAGAAAAGTCAGCAAAGAATAATGAGCACCACCCAACAGGCTCAATTGGATTCAACAATATCTATTACTTGGACATTGGCTGATAACACTACCCAGGTCTTTACTGGGACAGAGTATTTGCAAGTAGGCAAAGCTTTATCAGAGCACGTTGTAGCTTGTCATTTAAAAGCTTCCTCTCTGCGTCAGCAGATAGAGGAAGCTAGTACGCAAGAATCTTTAGCCGCTATTACATGGTAATGAGTGCGGTCAAATGAGTTAGTGAAAGGCCCATTAATATTACAGAAAAACTTATTTCGACCACTTAGACTTCTTTGTATTAAGTCGTAAGGCCGGGATAAATGACTACATATAATCTCACGATTAAACACTTAGATGCTTCTGAAAATCCTGTTGCAGGGGCTACTGTCCGCATTGCTTTAGATAAAACGGACTACTTTCCCACAGGTACTGTATCTACTACTCCTGTCACTGGCGTTACTAACGCTAGTGGTGAAGCTGTGTTTCCTCTCTTGGCTAACACTACAGGCACCCAAGACTCTCGCTATGTAGTATGGATCATTGATCCAGTAACAAAAGCAGTATCTACCCACACTATTCAGATGCCTGCTAATAACGCCAATTTAAGAAACTTGGTTGGCTCCGTTACTGTTGAAGTACCTGGAGACGCAGAAAATAGCGCAAATGCAGCGGCAGCTAGTGCAGGAGCAGCTTCAGGTAGTGCTACTGCAGCCGCAGCTAGCGCAGCTACTGTGGCGGCTAGTACGTCTGCTTCCGCTACCAGCGCAACAGCATCGGCAAACAGTGCTACTGCGGCAGGTAATAGTGCTACGGCAGCAGCCTCAAGCGCCACAGCTGCCGCTTCAAGTGCAACTAGTGCAGCTTCAGATGCTGCAACAGGAACCACTAATAAAAACCTTACTGCTGCAGATGTCGTATTAACAAACGCTGATGTCGTGTTGGCAGAAGCTGACAAAGTTCAAACAGGTGTAGACAGAGCAGCGGTTGCGGCAGATTTAGTTGCTACTAACCAAGATACTATTGATACCGCAGCTGACCTGGTATTAACCAATGCTGATGTTGTACTAACACATGCAGACGTAGTGAGTACTGCAGCCGATAAAGCTGCAATTATTACGCTGTACGATACATTTGACGACAGATACTTAGGGACGAAAGCAACAGACCCTACTGTCGACAACGATAGTAATGCCTTAATTATTGGTGCTATTTATTTTAATAGCACGGTTAATAACACACGATTTTATAATGGGTCAGCTTGGGAAGACCCAGAAGCATCTACTACTGCAAACGCAGCTACTGCTACTACTAAAGCTAGTGAAGCTGCGGCTAGCGCAGCAGCTGCCCTAGTATCAAAAAATGCTACCAATGCAGATGTAGTATTAACCAATGCTGACGTAGTGCTGACCCACGCTGATGTAGTTCTTGCTGAAGCAGATAAAGTCCAAACAGGGTTAGATCGAGTTGCCACAGCAGCAGATGTAGTTAGTACGCATGCAGATGTAGTCCTAACTAATGCGGACGTGGCGTCTACTGTTACAAATGTTGCAACAACAGTAACTAACAAAAACTTAACTAATGCCGATAAAACTGCTTCTGCGGCTTCTGCCACAGCAGCAGCTAATAGCGAAACAAATGCTGCGGCTAGCGCTACAAGCGCAGCTAACTCTGCTGCGGGTAATTGGGCGTCAACGCTTGCTAATGGCAACAGCACTAGTGGTAACGATGTGCTTCTTACCACGGACGATAAAGTAAATTTCCGTGATACAGCCATCTATATTAATTCAAGTACAGATGGCCAGTTAGATATTGTTGCTGATGCTGAAATACAAATAGCAGCGACTACTATTGACCTTGATGGTGCCGTTCAATTCACCTCAATATCAGGCACTAGTGCAACAGCTGTAACAGATATAGACAACGGCACGCTTGCAACAGGCAGCGCAACAAAGTTGGCTACTCAAGGTGCTATTAAAACGTATGTTGATTCTCAAGTAGGCAGCGCTGACACACTTTCTGAAGTGCTTGGCCTGGGTAACAGTTCCGGAGGAACTAACGTAGTTATTACTGCGGGTGACGTGATTACAACTAACGTCATTAATGAAACCACAGCCGCCTCAGGCGTAACTATTGACAGTGTGTTGCTAAAAGACAACACAGTAACTGCTAATAACGGCACGTTTACAGTGCTAGAAGCCAGTACAAGTTTAGAACTAGCAACTGGTGCAACTGTAACTGGGATAGATAACGGAGCTCTTGGAACATCAGCAACGTTATTGGCCACTCAAGGCGCAATAAAAACTTACGTCGATGCTCACCCTAGTGGAACTGCTACTAGCGTAGGTGGTACAGGAACTGTTAACGGAATTACTTTAACAGGCACTGTTACAGCTGCCGGCAATTTGGTGCTAGGTGGAACACTATCTGGTGTAAATCTAGCTAGCCAAATTGCAGGGACACTTCCTATTGCAAATGGTGGTACAGGGTTAACAGCAGCAGGTACTAATGGAAATGTACTAACAAGTAACGGGACAAATTGGATTTCATCTGCACCTGCAGCAGCAGCAACCGTTGATGACGCTACAGCTCTAGCTATCGCTTTAGGATAATAAAATGGCAAATACTTTTAAAAATGCTTTTGCAGCCAACGTAAACAATTCTGCTTATGTTGATCTTTACACTGCGCCATCGGGAACCACGACTGTGATTCTTGGCTTGGCTATATGCAACAAGACTGGAAGCGCGGTTGACGTAACCGTACAGATTCAAGATACCTCGGCAAGTAGTGCTGACTTTCAAGTTCTTGACACTGTCTCAATACCTGGTCGAACGACTCTCGAAGTGCTGGCAGGACAAAAGTACATCTTAGAAACAACAGATGTACTCCGCGTCAAATCTGGAACTGCAACCGCCGTCGATGTGTCTCTCGGAATCATGGAGATCACATAATGGCTGTAACTAAACTTAGAGCGAGAGCCATAAGCGACAATGCGGTCACTGCTTCTGCTATTTTGACTGACGCAGTAGCCGCTGACGCCATTGCAGACAACGCAGTAGACATTGCACGGCTAAATGTCAGTGATGGATCAGCAGGTCAATTCTTAAAGACTGACGGCAGTAATGGTTTGTCCTTCGGAAGCGTGACCATCCCAGCAAGTGCTTATAACGCTTGGCTAGTAAAAACGTCTGGCTACACAGCAGTTGCTGGAGATCAATTAGTTTGCGTTTCAAGCTCTGTTTTCACTATTACGCTACCAAGCGGTACTACGGTAGGCAGATCAATAAGTCTCAACAACTCTGGTACAGCGTCTGTGACTATTAATAGAAACTCGCAGCCCATAGGTGGGGTTGCTGATAACGGTGTCTTGCAACCAGACGCTTCAACACAACTCGTATACGTTAATTCAACAATAGGATGGAAGGAGCTTTAGATGGCTATTGTATTAGGACACCGAGAACCAAGATGGCCCTCTCCAGTATCATTTGGAACTGGGCATTACCACGAACTAGTCTCTACCGGTGCAGACACCTATATGCCCGGTTTTGCGAATGATGATGCGGCGGGATCTACTCTCAAAATAACATTGTCATCCAGTGTAAATTATTTAACTGCAACGGGAGCATCAATTACGTCTGGAGTTTGGAACGGTGGCTTGGTAGCAGCAGACTTTAGCGGTAACACTCATGGTAATTGGATAAGGGGTCTGTACATGGACACAGACGGTGGTGCTAATAGACTTTGGATGCTCGCTGGGGATGCCGCATCTTCTCCCAGAAAATTAAAACTATGCTACGTTGACAAAGCCGGTTCTCTCACACAGTTTCCGTGGCGAGATATGACTTCGGGGCTGGATTGGGCTGGAGGTAATTGTCTGCAAAAAGACGGCGACGGTAATCTTTTTTCCATTATGTCAAGCGAAAGCGGGGCTTCTTTGGCGAGAGGTTATAAATTTCACTGGGGAGCGTCGGACGGTGCGTTGACAACATCTCCTTTAATTCCCGCCAGCGCCAACACGATGGGAGTCAGTAACGGCTTTTACCCCATGTTTGGCCCTACCGATAACGGTATTTATATGCAAATAACTGGCATCTCTCCCAATTACGGGTCTAACCAAGGTGGCGCGCCTTCGGGTAAAATTCTCAACGCCAACAACGGCAGAGGTAGTATGAGTATATTACTACCCAATAGTTACGGTAGAGGGCCAGAACAAAGCCAAGACATTGCAAGTCCCGGACCTAACTACGGTTATTATTGGAGAGGACACTGGAAAGTAACAGGCTATTCTGGGACAGGCAATAACTCCGTGTATAACGTAACTGACATGAACAATTTTTTAGACTCCTTAGCAAGAGATCGGGGAATACTATGAGTTCAGAAATAAGGTGGAGAAACGATGAGTTACGAGATAGTGATTGGATTGTGCAAATCCCCGATCATCCGCAAAGAGCAGCTTACATAACTTACAGGCAAGCCCTGCGGGATTACCCAGCTACGGATAATTTTGCAACCCTGACTAGACCGACACTAGGAGAGTAGAATGCCTTTTTTAGGTAAATCTTCTGGTGCCAGGGTAAGGAACAATAACGTCTTGCTTGATGCGATTACGGCGTCAGCGACTGCAACTTATAACCTAACAAAAAATAGCACTGCGTACCCACCCGCTGGAGCAACTTCATTACAGGTATCTTTGAACGGCATCACGCAAGCGCCTATCTCTGGATACACGGTCGCCGGCTCACAGTTAATTTTTGACAGTGCGTTAACCAGTAATGATGTCATTGATTACGTTGTCGCGTTTGAAGGTTTGACTAGCACTGTTGCGGTGTCGGATGCGTCAGTCACTGTTGCAAAAATGGCAACGAACTCTGTTGACTCTGATCAATATATTGATGGCTCAATCGACACTGCCCACATAGCTGACGGTCAAGTGACTGTCGCAAAGATGGCAGCAAACAGTGTAGATATAGCAAAGTTAGCTGTTACTGACGGAACTGCGGGTCAGTTTCTAAAAACAGATGGCAACAATGCATTAAGTTTTGGAACAGTGGCTGCTCCAGTTCTAACCTACAACGCTTGGGTAATTACTGCTACAGCAGTAACCGCAGCAAATGGTTCTCAAATTATGGTGACGGGGTCCAGCGCAGTAACAATTACGCTCCCCGCTGGAGTAGCAGGACACAGTGTATCCGTCAGAAACAATTCCAGTGCGACAGTCACAATCGCTCGCAACGGCTCAGATAAAATTAATAGTGCTGCCGACAACGGTGAAATTGCTGCAAGTGCTGGCTCTCAGCTCGTGTATGCAAACTCAACGCTCGGTTGGATGGAGGTCTAAGTATGCCAGTTAAATTAGGTGGAGGTGGTGGTGGCGGCGTAAGCGTCTATCGAACATTTCTAATTACTACGTCCCAAACTTTCACAGTTCCTTTTACTTGTACTGCCTCAGTGACAGCCATCGGCGGTGGCGGTGCTGGCGGCGTGGGTACGCACACTAATACCTCTTATGTTGGGCTTGGTGCTGGTGGCGGTGCTGGTGGTCTTGCTCAGTCAATCATTTCTATCACGGCAGGTGATCAGTACGTGTGCTCCATTGGTGCAAGTGGTGCATCGGCGGGAACCAACACATCTGCCAACGGCGGCAGCGGCGGCACAACTACAGCCGCTGGCCCGAATCTACCCAGTACGTTGACTTCAACCGGCGGCGCTGGAGGCGTGGGCTTTAAAGGTCCAGATAGTAGCGCTCGCTCTGCGGCGGGCGGCGCTGGAGGGTCGGGTTCTAACGGCAACACTTTTAACAGCGTTGGCGGCGCTGGAGGTAGCATCGTTGACTGTGGTTTGAACGCACATTCAAACCAAGGCGGTTATTCGGCTGGCGGCGGCGCGGTTGGAATTTACGGGGTAACCGGCACTCAAGGAAACGGACAGGCAAACACTGTTTATGGCGGCGCACCAAGCGGCGCTGGTTGTGGGGGCGTTCATGTACCCAATCAAGGCATGTCGAATGCTGGTGGGTCGGGAATAAGCGGCACTGGTAACACGATCACTTGGCAGGCCATCAACCCCGGTTCTCCGATAAATACCGGCACTTTCGGAAGTATTTTCCCAGCCGCTGGCCGTGGTGCGACAGTCCTGTTTGGAGGATTAGGTTCTTCAAACTTTTACGCTGGCATCAATAATATTATCGGATCAACTCCACCCGAACCGGGCGGCGGTGGCGCGGGTTTGCCAAGCCACAGTCGCATTAATTATCGCAAAGGCGGAATGTTTGCGGGCGGCGGCGGTGTAACGTGGGGCAATTTCACTGGTACGGCAGCGAGCGCTGGTGACGGCGGCGATTGCGGGGGCGGTGGTGGTGGCGGCGCAGGTAGGACTGGCGGGTGTAGCATAACCGGTAGCATCGGCGGCATTGGCGCTGTGATTATTGAAATCATGTCACCCAGTTTCTAGGAGAAATATAATGCCAATTTATTTAGTTACTAAAGACGGTAAGACAAACCATATATCCGCTGAAGAATCCTTCGTAGTGGCTCAAGCTTACGATGCTTACGAGCTTGTACCAAATAACGAACCTGAAGAACCTGATTTAAGCGAAGAAGACCTATCCGCTCAGTTATCTAGGGAATGGCGCAATGAAGAATTAAAAAATTCGGATTGGATTGTCGCAGTCACGGATCATCCAGAAAGAGCAGCTTACACAACTTATCGCGCTGCACTCAGAAGCTGGCCCGCTGATGAAGCTAATTTCCCAGACACTAAACCAACACTAGGAGAATAAAAATGCCATTTGTTGGCGAACAACCAAAAAGTGCTGGAGCCGTAAAAGTTTTCGGGCGATCAGCTATTACTGAAATTGATATAGCAGCAGGGGTTTTTACTATTGCCGCTAGATCAGGCTCTATTGAAATAGGAGTTAGCTAATGGCTAATCGTTTCCCACTAGTTGTTGATGCATCTACTAGCGCAATAAAAGAATTACCAACTGGCGACAACCTTGATCTTACGGGATCGGGGATCGTGAACGCTGGTGCTTTTGCTGCAACCTCTGTGACCGTCAGTGGTCAGATTACAGGTGTTACAAACTTAGCGATGACCGGCACATTAACTGGTGCTACTAATATAGGGCTTACTGGTACATTAACCGGCGCTACTAATATAGGTATGACTGGTACATTAACCGGAGGGACTAATACAACAATCAGTGGAACCTTCACTGGAGCGCAAGTTGATATCCTCGCTGAAGGTGACTTGAGATTGCAAGACGCATCTGGCGGTCAGTACGTTGCGCTTCAAGCGCCGTCAACTATAGGTGCTAGTTACACATTAACAATGCCAGCGGATGATGGAGATGCAGATCAGTATCTGCAAACCAACGGCAGCGGAGTATTAGATTGGGCAACCGTTACTGTTCCTCCTTCTGCTTACGCAGCGTTTGCAATTATTTCAACTGCAACAAGTTTAGCGGCATCAGGTCAGTACATCAGCAATAGCAGCAGCGCGTTAACGCATACTCTCCCAGCGGGAGCAGAGGGTTCTTCAATTACTGTAAAGAATAATGGATCTGGTTTAGTGACTTTAGCTAGAACCAATAATGAAAAAATAAATGGGGCAACCGCTAACGCGACGATGCCACAGGGCAATGCAGCTCAACTAGTTTACATTGATAACACAACCGGATGGTTAGTCCTTTAGGAGAATAATATGGCAGTAATTGGATCATCAACCCCAATAAAATCAATACAAAGGGGGAATACCACTTGTGGTAGAAACACCACAGCTACGGCAACCATTAACTCAGTAAACACAAGTAAAGCGTTTGTTACTTGTTCAAATAAAAGCGGTTGGGGAACAGGTGGTCACAATAACACTGGTATTTGGATGGCGAATTCAGTCGGAGGGAGTTGTCGTATAACCGCTGCAACAACACTCTCTTTTGCAGCGGGATATAACTTTCAGTACCACCAACAAACCAGTGGCAATCCGGTTATAGCGTGGGAGGTTATCGAATATGTCTAGTATTTTTTATGCACAGTTAGATAGTGATAATGTTTGTTCAAATATATGTGAATATGGTCAAACATTAGACAATGTACCTTCTAACTATTTAGCTATTAGTACGTTTGATGACAGCCTTGTCGGTAGAACATGGGATGGATCAGCTTGGTCAGAGGTAGTAGAAGCTACTGTTGAAGAGTTAGCCCGCGAGTGGCGTGATATAGAGTTGCTGACGAGTGACTTTGCAGTGCCTCTAACAGATCATCCAAATCATGCTGCGTATATGACTTACAGAGCGGCACTAAGGGGCTGGCCCTCAACCGCTGATTTCCCAGCTACCAAGCCGACTTTGTAGGTAAGTGATTCTAGCTTTTCTACTTATGGTGTCTGTAGACAAAGTTAATTTTGGTGAAGAGCAGGACATGGTGTTTAAAGATATATACAGGTGTTGGCATTTTGCTCGTATCTTTGAGCATGGTGGTCGCTCACCCAACTATACTTTTAAACATGGTAATCCAGTTAAGGCTTATTGTGTTCCGCTTTGGGTTAATAAAGACACTAACTTCCAAGATTAAGTGTGGCACTGCCGTACACCCGAAGGGTGTACAGCATGCCGCATAAAGCTAAACGTTATCTTCTTCCCCTTTTACATATCTATGTAAAGAAAGCAGATTTGGTGGAGCCTTAGTCGTTTCTGCCGGCTCTTCATACGCTAAGTACGCACGCACAGTCCTGGCAAAATCCCTGGCTTCCATTGATACATGGCTTTTAGCTATTGAAATGGCCATTTCTAACACTTGTTCTTGCAGTGTTGTCGTTCCCAGCTCTTCTTGGTATTCAATCGGAAGGTTTTCAACATAACTATCTAATGCCGCTTCGACCTTTGGTATGTCGTAGGCGTAGCATAAGTCATTAGGCTGGCCCTGATGAAAAATGCTGTTTTTGTCATAACCGTCTCTGCGGAATTGTGTACCACTTAGACGTATCTGTTTTCTTAGTTCTACAAATGGATTGGTGTTTTCCATATTTACTTCTCTCCAAGGTTAATACGCTCATCTTACTAAGAATCCTTAATGCTTTAGTAAGCTTGCTGGCTTTATTAATTCTATTTCTAGGTGGAAAGCTAGTACACGCGTTCTGTAAATAGAATCATATTAAGTAGCAGTAGTGCCACACAACACAGTTTAACACGTCATTTTGAATGAGAAATCCAAGAAAACATCGCTTCTCAGCGAGATAATTGGGCTTATTAGTAAATTAATCCTAACCCTCTGAAAGCATAGAGTTATTAGCTCTCTTTTTTAGTTGGTTATAGCAGGCTTACAAAAAAGATATGCCTGTAAGCGTAAGGCTTTTTTAGGTTTTCTAGGATAGGTAAGTATATGAAGTTTGGTGCAATTAAAGGATTAATTGGAGCATTTGCTCCAACAATTGGCAAAGCCCTGGGCGGACCTTTAGGAGGCGCAGCAGCTCAGACAATTGCAGCAGTACTCGGGTGCTCTCCAGATGAAAAGGCTTTAACAACTGCAATAAAAAACGCTACCCCAGAGCAGCTCACTGAAATAAAGAAAGCTGAGCTGGATTTTGAAGTAAAAATGAAGGAGCTAGATGTCGATGTTTTTGAACTTGAAGTGGGAGACACTCAAGACGCTCGTAGAGCGTTTGAGGGTGATTGGACGCCAAAAATTATCGCAGTGGCGTGCGTCCTCTTTTTTGGCGGATATATTTTCACAGTTACACTCCAGAGTCCGGCTGAAAACGATGATGGTATCGTTAATCTTGTGCTCGGCTATTTGGGTGGGCTTGTTTCTAGCATTATAAGCTTCTATTACGGAGCTTCTCATGACCATAAGAAATGACGTCTCAGAGCTCTCTCAGAGCTTTACACAAAGCGCTGTTTTGGAGGTAAGCAGAGTTGAATGCGGGTATAAAAACGCTCTACTGAGTGCTCAGTGGGTTTAACAAACAAAGTTAAGTCTTAACGCTATACCAGGAGGTGATCATCTCCGCACAGGCTCCGGTTACCTGTAGGGACTAAGTGTGGTCCGGCCCTCGCAAGGGGGCTAATACCCTTATATACCGTATTCTCTTAAGAAATCTTGTTCAACTGTGCGTTCTGTTAACTCTCTCTCTATGACCTCAGCATGGCCCTGCCAACGCCCATAGTGCTCTCTTCTGACGGACGCTGAAGATCGCCTAAACGCTGCGTCATTCTTAGCTAGATAATCTTGAAGGTCATTTAAGCTGTAGAGTGATATATCCTCTATCTCAAAGGGGGTCATTTGTGTACATCCAAATGGCGGCTAACAAAAAGATCATAAGGAAAACCCAGGTAAACATTATAGTTCCAACCAACTTCATTGTTTTTTTGAATTCAAGCCTGCGTTTTTTGATGATCCGCAACTCTTTTTCGTGAGCGTATCTAGATTCTTCCATGCGTTTTTTGATGCTCGTATAGAGGTCGTACTGCCCCTGCATCATACAAATGTCTTTCAACTGCTGATCAAAATTAGCTAGTTGCCGTTTAGCTGACTCCATTTTGAGCGCGTCTTTGTAAGACATCGCACCAGCTTTTGCTTTTTCTACTTCGTTGTATTTCTCGTCAGCTTCTGCCCAGTTTCCTAGTATTGAATCTAAGTTACCTTTGCCCTCTTTGACGGTTGCTATGCCATCGTTCAGCGCCTTTAACGCAGACAGCACTGCAAAAACTTCCCCGATCATTCTTTAAAACTCATGGTAGTAGCTTGGATACACTCGCTAAAACGTCTATGTCACCTACTGAAAACATACCGATGACGAACGCTAGTAACGCTGTGCCTAAAATTGATGTTGAATACTGACTGAAAGAAGACTTGGTATAAGAAATAATGCCGGACTTGCGCTCTAAAGCTTTAATGCGAGTGCCTTGTACAGCGGTTTCAATAGTTAAAGATTTAACGTCTGTATTAGTCTCGCGGACAGTAGAGGTAATGTTTTTTAGATTAGTGGTTAACAGTGTAGTGCTGGCTATCCCCTCTTCTCTCATAGTCTGCAGAGTTGCCTGCATATCTTCGGTGTGCTGTTCGTTCTTAATAGCTCTAGCTACTGCAGCGTCTATTACTGAACTCATGTTCGTCATGCTTTGACGGGATTCCGCAGAGTGGGCCTCTAACGTGGCCTTGATGAAATGCTTAACTTCTTCCAGTTCTAACTGCATAGCATACGGCCTACATGAGTGGAATAACCACGATCATATTAGGCAGTGCACTAAATGTTTTCTGGGATTTATGAAGTCTTAAGAAGCTTGTCTGGGTGGAAATCAGGCAATGCGCGTATTTGTTTATCTAACTTAATTGCCCAGGATATGGCAATTTCTTCTGAGAAAGTTACTAAGCCACCGGGTACTCCCCAGCCTTGGACCCCGCCTATTTCTATGGCCGGTAATTCCCCATAACCTATTATGATATTGTCGTTTTTGCGCATTTCACTTTTAGCAATAATTGCGGTGGACATACCATATTCCTAATTTATGGGGGTAGAATTCGATTTTACCAAAAATCAACCATAATTAGCAGCTAAGTTAATGTTCTATATAGGTTTTTTATTACGCTTGCTCTTCAATTTGGATTAACGCTTCTTTCTTTGCTCTTTCAATAGTTACTTCATCAAAGCCAGCTGCAAACTCTTGAACCATTGGCTCAATGCGGCTTATCTGATCGTCGGTCTGAGCAGTGATCGCTAGGACTAGGGCTTTGACTAAAGCTTCGTAGTGATTTTTGATTTCCATTCCGCTTGCTCGTTCTGGTGTTGTTGAGTATCTGTGGCACAGGATTCGCACACTTTTTGTATGTAGCGTTTGCCGGATTGTTCTTTGAAGCGAGCCAATGTATATCTGCTGGTTGAGACGGTCATACACTGGAAGCATTCAAATGCTTTTAAACTGTCGTTTTGGTACAGCTTTTTCATTACGCTTCCTCCCCCCAAATTTCCTCTTGCCATTGCTCGATATCAAGATCAATAACTTTGGCAATAACAGAACACTCTGAGTTGACATGATCGACACTAAGTATTCTGGTAGAAAGGTGTTGGTCATCGCCAAGCATTGAATAAATCCTATTGCTTACGTCATCGCTGCCATAAAAATATTCATAAACAGTTGATTCATTTTCTTTAATGCTGACCTGGAAAATAAAAAGGTCCCAATCGCTCAGGACTTTGTAGACCTGCCAGAATCCTTGCTCACGACTTACTAGCGCGTAATTCCGAGCTTCATCAATTGTGTCAAAAACAATAAATCTGCTCAGATCGCTTCCTGCAATGTCGAGCAGTTGATCGGTAGTAACTTCATTTACGTCACCTTCATCTTCAACGCCTTCATGTAGTAATTCGTAAAAATACTCTTCTTCAGAATGTGTAAAGCCGCTAATTAACTTGTTTTGAAAATCTTTTTCATCAATCGCGAACCAAGCTAAGGGTTTTCCTTGATGAGGGATTTCTAAAACAATTTGTCTCTGGGAGATACTTGACTCCCTCCGCAGATTATCCCAAAACCCGACATCTCCTTTTACGCTGTCTTCCGATGGGTTTTTCATTCTTCTACTTCCCAAAGCTCTTCGTAGAGCTCTGTATCTGCGTGGTGCTTTTCAACCCAAGCTTGCGCTTCTTTTTCTGTGAGCGGTATAAATTTGCTGCCGTAGGTCCAGCCTCCAGTTGCACCTTCTTCAGCGTATTGTGAAGAAGCTCCACCTTCACCATCGATGAAGAATTCTCCAGTTTCTTTCCGGTAAAGGCTTTCTTTAAACCATTCAAAGTCACTTGGGTACTTGTACGATGCGGTTTCTAATAGGTCGGCTGTCTCTGTGTTGTACATCTTTCCGTTAATTACTTTTTTTGTCATTTTCGCTCTCCTAGCGTTGGCGTTACTTCATTATTGAGCGTTTTTAGCGCAGTACGCAAGCTTATGTGTGTGTATATCCGTCGGTTTCGATGACGAGCCACATGTTGCCCCAGTGAACTACAGCTGCATCACATGCGATCATTGGCGCTACAGTTCGCCGGAACTTCATGAAGGTTATGTTTTGGGGGTCTATTTGCCACTTTTTATGCAGGCTTTGTAATTGAGATTTAGTGAGTCTCATTCTGTTTCTCCGTGATAATCAAATAGAGCGTTCACTCCAGTAGACGCTGTCGTAATCATTTTCGTCGTACAGTAATTGCTCACATTGAGCACACTCATTTATGCAGCAGTCTTTGCAACATGCATAGTCTGCGTTGGTTAAGTTATCGCACCCGTCATAAATACATTTTATGGCTTTAACCATTCTGGTAGGCACGGTTATTTAGCAATAACTGCCCTTCTCCTTTGGTTAGGCAAATTGCTTTAACTTGAAATATCTTTTCAATCCTGGCTTTCTCTTTAAGACAATCATTTACCTGGGCAGATTCACTGAACTCAGACAAATGAAACCATGTTGCTACTGTGATTAAGTAAAGATTAGTTAGCATTTTGGCCCCCGACTACCTGCGAGCCGATCTTCTCGAAGATCGACCTCGCTTGGCGGGAGGGGCATGTGTTAATTATTTGTAAGATGTCTCTTATTGCCATACTTTGCTTTCCTTCAATTACGTGCAATTTATGAGTGTCAGAGAAGCCAGTAACATAATCTCTGCTGTCTCCTGTAAAAGAGGCGTTCTCTTTATGCAGGTGAAAGATGACTACTCTGCTAAACACAGTTAATAGAGGCTCTATTTCTTCTGGAAAACCGCCATCACTAAAGACAGCTTTTTGGGAGTTATTCTCTGAGCAGGCATAAGCGGCGAAATTACCAAAATAGTCTTTGCCATAACGAGGCTTAATAATATTTTGACTGACATGTATAAGAGCTTCTCTTGGGCTCATGCCATTTAGCATGTCTAGCTGGGTTTCTTTTATTTCCCTGTTATCAGCAAAAACCTTCAAGACACTCAATTCAACGTCAAAGTGCTTAGCCGTTTCGGCGTACAATTTGTCTTTCATTTGATGCTTGTTAAACCCATGACTATCTACAAGAAGATTAGCTAAGGTGTCTTTACCAGAGTTTGGAGGGCCATTGAGTACTACGCATAACTCAAGTGGCTTATTCAATTTTTAAAACAGACAGTGTTGTTAGAAAAATCTAAGCTTTCATCTAAAATAAGAGTCTTAACAACTTCCATTCCAAAAATAACGTTAGCGTTGTCTACTTCTGACCTATCAAAAAACATGCTTCCGTCTTTTTTAAAGCCAAGAATAATGATTCCTTCTAAATCTTCTTCTTTAGCCATTTCTAACAAAGCTAGTGGCTCAAGGTTGTGTGAAATTGCAGTAATTTTTGCAGTAGACATATCACTTCCTTTTGGTTGATAAATAAGGCCCGGCCTACTTAAGTGCGCCCCCTGGCCGGGGAGGGAGATTTCAAGGGCATAGGACCCCCACACTCACTTATGCTGCTAGTTGTCTAACCATTTCTACTGATGGGGACATACGGTTAACCTCGCCGTGCTCTTTGTGATAAGTAATCATTGTGACGCGGCGCTCAGCACCGTAGCCGCTATCGGCGTGCCAAATTTCTGCAGGCGCTAAAGTGTGAAATGACTCGATGGTCACTCCGGCATCTGTTTCTATAACTTGCTTGTGATGTATGTGGCCAGTAATCCAACGCCGGAACTTTGTTCTACCCCATGCTGGCGCCATTAATCTGGTCATAACACCTGACAAGCGTGTGTGATTAATTTTGTCGCCATGGTTTATGCCAATAAGGCACTTGCCAAATTCAATGAAATTAAACTTACTATCGTTGCCTAACACGGTTACTCGTGGCTCATTCTCGTAAACCACTTCTATAATCATGTTGAGGGCTACAGCCGAATCGTTGTCGTGATTACCTCGTGCGTTAATGACACGAACTGTGTTGAATTTGGTAAGCATCTTGTCGATGCAATATCGAATTAAGCTGCCAGCAGCTCTCATTACTTGTGAGTGCGTAGCGGAGCCGTCTTGCTTAGTACCGTTGGTAGTTTCATTACGTGAGCTGTCGAAGTGCATTAGGTCACCGACATTGATAAACCACCCTTCTTCTGACATTGGTGCACAGTCAACGCAGTAATCAATAGCTGCTCTAATGTCTGCAGTGCCTTTTGTAAGGTCGTAATCTTCTGCAAGAGTTTGTATGGCATGAGCTAGCATGCCTAAGTGAGCGTCACCAAAGACAATGGCTGAGGCTAGCTGATCATTTTGAGGTTTGTGTGGCTTAGCTGGTTTAGCTTTTTTAATTTCGCTAGATAAGCCTTCAATAAATTCTTTGAAAAAGTCAGCGTCTTTTTCTTCTTTTTCTCTTCGTGATTTAGTCCAGTCGGATACAACTACCATTTGTTGTAACTCGGCGTCCCATCGTCTTTGCACGCTAGTCTCAGCGTAAAAGCCATTGGGGACGAGGCCCTGGTCTTTCATAACTCCCAGGTCTCCTCTTCTTTGAGCAGCTTTTTTTAGCCTGCTAACAATCTCCCCAACGTTCTGCCGGCTTGTTCCTAAATCTTTAGCAGTTCTGTTTTGTGAACAAGTAACGATCAGTGAGGTTACGATTTCTATTTGGCGAGGAGTCTCGCAATAGTCCATTAGCCCTGAGTAATCCGTCATAAATCATGTCCGAGTAAAACTAGGAATGAATTTAACGGCCTTACAAAGGCTTTTCTGAACTATTTATTGGGCATAAACAGCACTTTTGTCCGATAGTGTCCAATGCGTCCTATATCGAATTTAGTACGCCTATGAGTTCTTGCCTATCAACGCGAACAGTAATGGACTCATTATTGTTTTCATCGAGGACAGTGATTGAGGCAATGTTCTTACCGTTTTGAAGTCTGCTTATCATTATTGTTCTATCTAATGGTTTATAGACATCTTTCAAAAGTTCGCTCACTAAGGCACCCCTAAGTTATTTAAATAAGTGGCCCGTTTATTCCGAGTGGGCCAGTCTCGCCGCAAAAGCAATGTCATTAACATGACGAGGTAGGAGTAAGCTCCTCATTTATTGCAGTGCAGTACCAATCATTTATTAATTGCTTTGTACTCAGTTTGGAAATCAACGCACTGCGTGCGTATTTCCGCCTGAGTACTGTTATTGGGTATTACAATTTCACTAGACCAGTCAGGCCAGAATATGGATAACTCTGCTCCTAACTTCACAGTGTCGTGTTTAAGTTCAGGCAAGTTTTGCCATTCCATACACTCGATTAAATTGGTGTTTACCCACTCCACTACTTTTATATCGTCCTTAATCAATAAGTAGATAGCATCGTGAATTAGTGCAACTGGTTTAATAAGCAATCTCCATGGAGATACCCACACCCGGCGCATAAACTCATTAGCAGCACGATTGTTTAGCAGGCCATATGACTGACCGAGAGCGTTACCCGCAGTTCTAGCTTCTGACTCTGCTTCAAACGGTGTCGCTCTATTACCTCTTATCGTCTTCTTTAGTAGAGGTGTGCGTAGGCGCAAGCCGAAGGCCACCTCAACGTAACCCGTACTACTAGCCTCCTTTAACTTATCCGCTACATACTCGTCAGAGACTGAGTACAATTCGTGATAGTTAGCTTCGATTCGCAATGCGGTCTCTACGTCCCATCCCAGGTTCTGCTGTAAACCATGGTTTGTACCTTGGTATGTCAACAGAAATGTCGGAGCTTTGCTGAGTTGTCTTACATCAGGAAATTTGTCTTTAATGGAGTTAATGGACTCCACTGTATCGACAATGCCTGGTAGCAAATCAGGAAAGTAATTAAAAGCTCTTAGACAATGCCCATCGTAGCCATCCGTATAGACCTTCATTTTGTTTGGGTCACGGGTGGTTAACGCGGATATGTAATCTTCTAAAGAGTTGAAATCTGCACCGCAAAACATCCAGCCTTTTGGTGCTACAAAGCAGGATTTAATTAACTTGCCGTAAATAGAACCGGCAGGAATGTTCTGCAGATTAGGATTTGAGCTGCTTAAGCGACCTGATTTGGTGCCGCCTAAATTAAAAGAACCATGAAGCCAGACACAATCGTCTCCTTTGTCGATAGCCGCTTCAAAAGCGGGTATGAACGCAGTAAGGATTTTATTAGCAGTTGTGTGTTTAACCAGGGCTTCTAACACAGCTATGTAATCTGGATTAGTAGTGTGATTAAGCAGTATCTCTAAATGCTTACTTTTAGTTGAAGGCTGTTTGCCTTTAGTGCGGTTAAGAATAGGTAAGCCCATTTCCTCATAAATAAGCTTTACTTTTTGAAGGCCGCTGTTGGGATTAAACCCTACATATGCCCTGTCACTTTTATCCGCAAATTTAGCAATTGGGTGCTGCTTAGTTTTGAGCTTTTGATTAGCCTTATCCATAGTTTCTTTGCGCAGCTTGTGTATGACTTTTTCAATCACTGGCGCTTGTTCTAAGATTGTTTCTTGATCAGCAACTATGTCTTCTAGCTTTTTCTTAGCCAGCTGAACTCGTTCAGGACTAAGCGCCATGCCAGACAGTTCTATCTGTATGATCGTTACCTGGCTAGGCAGCATGACATTGAAATACACGCCTTCCTGATCGTCAGCTACCATTGTTGGATAATATTTATCGAACGCGTAATTGGTAGATAAGCCATCAATTAAGTTGTATTCAAGAAGCTGCGTTAACGCTATGCGTCTGACGTCTTTAATATCCTCATTGGCCCAATTGCCTGCAAACTCGTGAGCTAACTTCTTCAGCCCGAGCTCGTTGCCCGCTGTAGTGTTAGTGGCTAAGTACGCAATGATTTTTGTGTCGTGATACTTACGGGTCATTACTTCTATGCCTTTAAGCAAACCAGCTGTATCAAGGAGGTTGTCCATCCACAGCTCGTAAATAAGAATACTTAAATCATAGTTTGAGTTATGCCAGATTAACGCGCCTTTATATTCCTCAAAGAAACCTTTTAAAAGTTCTCTGATGTCTGCTTGCGGAACCAAGTGTCCGTAAAATCCCTGGTCATCTTGTCCATTGGGATGGGCAACATAATCGCATGCGAAAGCCAATCCTTCATGCTGGTTCCAACAGAAGGTGATGGTAGCAATCCCTGCTTTATCAAAGTCCAAGGAGGCTGTTTCGATATCAGCAGATAATCTGTCATATTGGTGTAATGAAGCGAGGGCAGCTTTGATTTCTGCAGGTCCGCTTGGGTACAGTGCGCCTTTGATGATTCCAATGCCTAATCCTTGATATTGCCCATTAATAATGTCGACCAATGTGTCAATTGACAGCAATAACTTGGGTTCATTGGCAGGGTTATAAATAAGCGATTTATGGTTAACGCCTAATGTGACGTCGAGATACTCGTAATCTTTTATTTGGCATTTAAGTGAGTACCCTAAATGCGGTTCAGCTTTGATGCTTTTTGTGATGACTTTAAAATAGCTAGCGTCAGCACAATAAATATACTTTGCTCCTATACTGCCTAAAGCTGGCATTAACTTTTCTAGCTCTTCTTTTACAAACCCAGCTGGGGCTTTGCCTTTGTCGTTGTAATTCAACGCAAAAACAATAATGTCTTCTCTGTGTACGCCTCTACTTTCAAAGTTTTTAATGTAAGTGTTTTCTATTTCTTTGATATTAAAAGCAGCGGCTTTAACTAGTATTGCAATTGGATAATTTTCAGTAGCAGTAGAAAAGACATGATGACGCATATAAAACTCACTATGGGGCGTTAATAAGGTTCATTGTGAGACGGGTTTTAACCAGCTCAAGATACTTAGCATTGTCGTGCTTAAACTGAGCAATTTCTGGTTCAGTTAACGTTCCTTCTCCTTGCTCACAGCTGTGGCTGAACTGCTTAATGACAGAATGCAAATGTGTAGGCGTTAGCTTCGCGTAATCGGCAGCACAGTGAGAGGAAGTAACTACCCGCTGTAAGAAGCCTTTAACTACGCATTTTTCTGCGTCAGTTTCTTCAGTGAAAGAAAGATATTCTTTAACGTCTTCTCTTATAGTGGGAGACAGGGTATTTATTGGGGAAGGAAAAGCTCCAGTGAAATCAGATGTTGTAAATACTGTTTTTCTAAAACTGAACATCTGCTGGTTATTGCCGTGCAATTCTGAGTTGTCTTGGATAAGTTTGTTTATCGTTTTATTGCCGTAAAGAGTTGATGACCGGTAAAGTTTTCTTACCAGCGCATCTATTAATTCAATACGGGCATTTGGCTCTATGTTAGCCATAAATATTCTCCCTGTTTGTCACCCTAAATCTCCAGTCATGATGACTTGGTCGCTAGCTCTGCTTACCGCGACATACATAAGGCGTGCAATGAGTGCACCCTGATTGCATTTTTTAACGTCATCGAGGTCTATGAAAACTTGCTTATAGGTGGAACCCTGGGATTTATTAATAGTGCAGGCGTAAGCTGCCCTAAGGTCTACCCAGTTTGTGTCGATGTGATTACACGCACTCCAGTCTTCTTCTTTCTTAGCTTGTTTAAGTCTAATTTTAAACGCTAAAAATGATTCGGGCATAAAAGCAGTGTGTTTTTTATTGAGTTCTACAGTCCACCCGTTAACACCAAGGTCTCCGCTGGGCATCATGTCGGTGATCTGAACTGTCTCATCTGTCTTAATTTTGCATTTTTTTGTGCTAATAAAATTATTACAAACGACATAGTCCATAACCTGTATCTGAGCTTCTCCTTCTACATAATCTCTAATTGCCTGGTTAAACTCGATAACGGCTTTGTTAGTCCAAGCGAGAACTTTAGAGTCATTGGATACCCAGTCAGACCTGTCAAACTCTGCGCAAATTAAGTCTTCAAACTCATCTCTAGGACAATGCTTAACATTTGTGCCGTCAGGTATGAAATCGGATATCCATGGCGCTCCGTTAACAGTGTTACGAAACGATGTGGCAAGGTTAATAATAGGATTACCTTTTAATTGCCGCACTACTTCTGTCAGCTTTACTGTTTTATAGCCTTGATTGAATACTGGCGTAGCGTTAGCTTTAACAGGCGTTAGCTGAGCTGGGTCACCAATAAAGACTAGTTTGCAGTTTAATGTGCTCTCAAATATGTTCTCTAAAAGGCTTTCGTCTATTGTGCTGGCTTCATCAATAATAATGAGCGTGTTGTGTTTAATCTCTGCCCCGCCATGTGGCACTAACTTTGTTGTGCCTGACTTAGCGTTTTTAACTACGCGTAATCCAAGGTAAGCGTGAATAGTCTTAACTTCACTGCCAGTAATGCTAGCTAAAGCTTCAGCTGCTTTGTGCGTGGTAGCAGTTAGCTGTACTTCCATACTTTCATCTTTTGCAGTGATGAGTTTAAGCAGCCGCATAGTAGAAGGTAGCGTGTCTAGAATATGCTTGATCAAGGTAGATTTACCTGTTCCAGCATAGCCAGTTAACACTAAAACCTCTTGGTCAGGATCTGTAACAAAATCAGTAAAGACTCTGTAAGCAGCGTCCTGCCCTTCAGTTAACTTAAATGCAGCGCCCATAGTGTTGCTCCTTATTGCGGGTCGAATTCAAAATGTATAACTTTGCCAAAAGGCGCCGTCCAAGTTGGGTTGCCATGAATGATCCATAAGATTGGCGTTTTAGGTTTCAAGGTAGGAAAGTGGAAATACCCATCTGTGAAGATAACGGCTACTACTGGTTTATTTTCAATAATCCATTTAAGTACCGGAGCTATCTGAGTGCCGCCTTTTCCCGTGAAATTAACTTTTTGTAAGTCTTTTACGGATTTTAATGGATCGTTAGTTTTTATTTGCGTATCAAATTGAATGAAATCAACTGTTTCTGGTCGTAGCGTTTTCATAAAACACGCTGTTTCAGAAACCATATGATTAAATTCATCGTCAGTAACTGAGCCAGATGAATCTACAATAAATGCACACCTATCCATTTTTTCTTCATGGCTAGACGGCATTATGTGATCTGGGAAATAGCGTCGATTTGGCTTAGAAAAAGTGTAGACGCCTTTATCGAACTTACGAGCGTAAGCACCCATATAACGGTGCCAGGGTATTTTAGGTTTAAGCAGTTCGTCTACATAACGTTGTACATCACCTGGGACAGAGCCTGGTGTGTCTCCTGCCATTTTACTTTGCATAGCAGCTTGAACAAGGATCATGTCCAACTCAGCTTTTATAGCGGCAGCTTCTTCTGGCGTAGCTGGTTTTTTTAAATCTGGACCTATGGCTGTTGAGCCTACTTCACCAAATGCGCCTTGTTGAGGCTGAGGTTGGTTTTGCTGCTCTTGTTCGTATACATCATAAATTTGCTCAGTAGACATACCTATAAACCGAGCGTCACATAGCCAGTCATCTGGAATTACAAAACCAATAGCTTTGGCTATGTTGTTTATTACTTGGTCGCCTGCCCAGTTCCACCACAAAAAGTTTCTGTCTCCACATCTACCGGCGTGGTCTAGCCACACATGGCCGACTTCGTGAAAGACGACACTTGCTCTTACGTCTGCAACTAAGCCCCAAAAAAAGTCGGGGTTATAAGCGCATAGTCTTCCATTCGTCCAAGCTGTGTCGCAGTCGTTGTCCCATATGTGTTGCATAGAAAGACAGACAGTTGCAAAAAACGTGCAGTCATCTCTACCTAAGACGTCTACTTTGGCAACACTCAGTGCTTTGTTGACGGCTTCTACTAGAGCCTTCTGCTGTGGAGTTTTCATGCGGCAAACATCTCTGTGTTGTTATCTGCGATCCAGTCTTTAATAGACTGCGTGCGTATCAACTTTGGGTTGTTAGCATTTATTGAGCGCATAGTTATTACCTGATATTCCTGAGCCATTCTGCGTACGAAAGTTATAAGTGCAGCTGCATTAGCTTCTTTGATACCGTGACCAATAACGCCACTTAAGGCGTATAGCGTGCCTGGTGCGGTGGGCATTGTTGTTGTGGTAGGTGCGTCTTGCATATTTTTAATGGTAGGCAAGTCTTTAAATATCCTTAAATAACCAAGAAACTCAGTTGCTTTACCTTCACCAATAATCCCAGAGAGGGTTTCTAACGCTAATGGGCCTCTTGGATCAAAAGCTGGTTTGATAACCTGTCCTGTTGCACTTAGTTTTGGCATCAATACTTTACTGACCATGTCCCAGGTTCGTTCACACGCGTAGGTGGGTTCATCTCCCTGGTTCTCGGGGTCAAAAGTATTAAGGTTTTGTGGGTTCCAGCTAACGAAAGACTTAATTTCATGTGCTATTTCTGTAGTGTCTGCCCAAGATAACCAGTCAGGAGCAGAAGAATGCACTTGGATGTGCACTAAGCGTGATTGAAGTGCTGAAGAGAGCTCTTCTACTAAAGCATTATCAGTCTCGTTATTACCGGCGGCTATCATGATTACTTTTTTATGTATATTTGCCTGCCCTACTTGCTTATCTAGAAACACTTTGTAACTGGCTTTTTGTGTACCTCTGTCTGCACCGTTTAGCTCATCAAAGAACAAACACCAGCCTGAATAGCCTTCTGGTATTGGGTCTCCTTCTAAAGGAAACATGCTCATCGGCACGTAGTAGGCTTTATTCTTTTCTTTATCAATCGCAGGAAACCCTGAAAGATCAGTCGGGTCACATTGAGCTAGCCTTATATCAACAAGGTATAACTTACGGTTGTTAGCAAATTCTTTGACAGCTGCGCTTTTGCCTATGCCTGGTGCGCCTTTAAGAAAAGGTACTAAGCCAGCTAGACAATACGTGTCCATGATTTTCCCGGCATCGGGTATAGATACTGATCTCATTGAAGACCTCCTGGGTTATTAATGTCGTCCGCTATCATTTGCTTAATTTCAGCAGTTTGTTGCCTGTCACGGAGGGACACTATTAAATTAATGTCGTGTGATTTAGCTTTGGCTGAGGGCGTTTGTTCGTTTTTATCTAAAAACTTAATAGGCCCTAGCTCAGGGTGGTTAAATATTTGAGTGAGCATTAATGCTGCTCCATTTTGTTCTGATCCATTGATCAGCTCCCTCTATACCTGTGTCGTTGTCGTTATTTTGCTTTTTTGCTTTATTTTCTTTTACTTTTTGCTCAGCAGTGCGTTTCTTTCTACTTTTACCATTTGCGGTCCCACTCATAATCTTCTTGCTCCCCATAGGCATAAAACTCGCGTTTTAACTCTTGCACGATTTGATCTCCTTTATTAGTTGCCCGCTTGTTACGAAGACACACAGCAATTCGATAGTGCTAAAAAAAGTCATAGCATTTTCTGTGTGCTGCGGGCTTCTCCGATTTCAGTAATATCCGCCTTTTCGATTTCCTCTTTTTTAGGACGCTCTGCTAAGACGGTTATTTGTTTATTGGTCCGTTCGTGCACTCCGTATAACTGTGCCCACAGCTCTGGCGTCATTTTTCCTTCTGTAACTAGGTTTGCAGTAAACTTGTTGAAATCTCTTAGGAGCTGAACGGTGTTTCTGATTGATCTTCGCTTTCGTAGTCCGTGGGTCACCAGTCGTACTCCTTGTCGTACTCAAGCTCTTCTATGCTCAACATCTCTTCTTGGTAGTTTTCTAGCTGATCTACTTCGTGCGTAATGTTGAAATATTCGTGGGCTTCTTCTTCTGCTGTGTCTTTGTCTTTAGCATTTACTATTATTGCTTTAGTAACTGTTGCTCGGATGACTACTTCGTAGGTTTTCACGATTCGCGCTCCTCTAACTCGTCTGTGAGTGATTCTTCTTCTCAAAATTCACAACCGTGCTTTCGCCAAAGTTCAGATCGATGTGCGCTTTGACCGAAGACATCAGTGACTCATGCATCGCATAGTCGATTGACTGACCCAGCACCTCGATAGCCTGTTCACCAGCCATCCAATCTGTATGGAAGTCATCAGGGATGCCCATGAGCCGTTTGATGACGCTGTCAGAAGGCATAAGCATTCGCCCACCAACCTCGAGATAGGCGCCGTCTTTGATTCCTCTGGAATTACTCTTAATGATGGTCTGGCACTGAGTGCTTTCTGGGGTGATCGACGGTGCAGCTCGATTAGACGTTGCCCGATTTTTGATAAAGGCGGTATCGGTGATGTCTCGACACTCGCCCAGTAATGGCTCTATGCGGTCCCAGATGAGCTTCTCGTTTCGCGGGGACATCTCAGGTGCCTCGAAATTAGGGGCGACACTAGCAACAAGGTAGTAACGTTTCCTCGATTGCACACCGCCATAGTCCCTCGCGTCCATTTCCATAGCGGTAACGTGATAACCCATCCTCCTGAGCTGAGTTTCGCAAATCTTCCCCGCCATACTGCGACCAAACCCGATCACGTTCTCGATGATGACAACGGCAGGGTTGATTACTTTGATCTGGTCCAACATAGGAATGAACTGGTCAATGGTGCTGCTTAGGTCATCAACGTCTCGCGCTTTGTCGTTGGCATTTTTAAGGGTCGAGAAGTCATCACACTGGATACTGTAGTGAGCGACACCAATGGGTGGACGGTCAGCGAGAATGTCTGACAATCGATCCAGATTGCAGTGGTACAGGTCTTCGTTGAGGACTACTGACGGGGTGCTGTTTCTAAGGCAATTCATTAGGTTGACCTCTGTCTTATCGTCCCTATCACGCTTCTCAGGAGGTCTGAACTCCAGAGCCACATCGACATTGAAACCCATGGATTCTAGACAATGAATATCGACACCTCCGGTCAACCCCACAAACGTATTGAAGGGGTTAGCTTTTTTGAATCGGTGCAGGATATTCGCAGAGCGATTAACCAGCGGTCGAAAAATCATTCGCTGGTTTTTCATTTCCAAGTGGAACCGTTCGCAGTTTTTCGGAAACTGCCGGTTGATCATGGACTGAGAGCCGAACTCGACCAGCGTCTCAAGAGGATTGTTAATGCGCTTTCCAGCCTTGTAGGTACGAGAGTGGACTTTGTGTCCACCGTCGAGAAAAGGCACAACCTCGAACCCGTCTAAAGGTTTTCTACTTTTGACCGCGATTCTCATGCCTTCCTCGAACCCCATTAAGGGCAGGAGGTTGGTTGATACCCTAACCTTTCTGGGCTTTGACATTGTCGAGTTAAACTTTAGGTTTTTCGTTGCAACTTGTGGAGCGTGGAAAATACTCATTTAAACCTCCCAGTTCATGCTGCTTGAGTTTTAAAGTTAAGTGCGGCATCGCCCCAATGTATGTTCACGATTCGTACTCCGCGATGCGTGCGTCACGCTCTTCGTTAAGGCGGTCTGCAGTTTCTGCTAAGTGCATGAACATTTCTCGTGCAGTAGTGTGGGACTCGTAGTCGGCGTCTTCGTTTTGAAGCACGGCGATAAATGGATCGACGAGACATGCATAGGTCGGTATAACTTCTATGGGTGCTGTGTTCATGAATCCTCCGTGATTAGTGATGGCCCCTGTCGCTCGAAGCGGGGCTAGTTCTTCCTATAAGGCCGTTTAAGTCACCTTGAGCTAACTGATTTTAGTGGGGTGTGTCTGCTGGTTTGTATTCCAAACAGCAATTTGGAAACACCAAACACGTTTCCTGGAAACAAACTAGGAATTAACCACTAAGCTTGCTGCTTTTTACTGACGCATCAGCTAAGCGTCATTCACTTACTGAGAAAATCGCCCAATAACATTTTGGTTGTCTAGGGATTTAATTGAGTTAGCAAATTTCTCCGCTAATTCACTCTCATAATCTGATTCGTCTGCTAAGCGATGGCTTAGCTCAGTTAAAAATTCAACAATGTCTGTTCTAGTCATAATGATTGCTCGTAAGGAATTAGAAATTTCACATGCACAAACCCGCCTGACATAGACGAGATCGTGTACTGGTAGGGGCACGTTTTTGCCCACGTTAAGAATGATTCAAGGTTTTCTACTTGGAGGGTCATTTTAGTTTTCCTCGACTTCTTCACTTGGTGTAAATACAAAAACTATGCAACTTAGGCCCTCATCTACCCACTCTTCTTGATATTTCCCTGGGCAGCTGCTTAACCAAGTATTAAATTCATCTTCTGTCATCCCAGTTCTCCTCGGTCTACCCAGCCTTCTGGTGTGGGTACGGGATGGAACGGAATACCATCAGTGGTTAACTCGAAATACTTAACTTGGACGAAACGGCCTATATATTGAGCAGCGTTTTCCATGACTTCATATTGAGCTGCTCTGTTACCAGGGGCGCTACATCCAAACTCTTTACCGTTGTTAGCTATAAGCGTAAGAACAGCCCAGCCTTCTCTTGATGGCTTAATGTCGCGCACCATAAATTCGTCATCTAAAAATGATTTTAGCTTCAGCATTTTGTTGGTTTTCTTACCATCTAGATAAGGAAAGTTAGCTAGACGTATGATGCCGCCCTCGTAGCCATCAGCTACTGCTTTAGCAGTAAGCTGGTGCATGAGCTCTTCAGGTTGAACGGGTATTAGCCGAAACTCTGGCCAAGACATATGACGACTTTCAATGTGCTTTGGGAGCTCTACTTGCTCACATATAGTGATGTTAGGTAAGTGATCAAAACGAGTTTTTAATATTTTGTACCGTTCGTTAAACGGAGCTTTTGAAATGTAGTCGTAGCAATGCAGCTTTAAATCTGTAGAGCCTTCTTTAGGTTTTTTGATAAGACTGGATAGTGTGCGTAGCGGCACACCATGAATGTAGAGCTCGCCATCAAGCGTTTCTCCCTCATGCAGCTCCAATCCTTCGTACAAATGCGGCAGGTCAATTGTTTTACCATTACGGGAGTAAGTAATAAGTTCACCATCCTGCTTAGTAATTAAGCATCGATGCCCGTTCAACTTGCGAGACCAATAGGCGCCTGAGATGGTGTCCTTGTTAGACATTTTATCAATGGTGTGGGCTAGCATTGGGCGTAATAAACCAGCAGCATTAGTTCGCTGCTCGTTTTTAGCGACTTCAATATCTTCTACATAGCCTTTGTCTTTTTTGCTTTTGATATCAGAGCTTATTTGCAAGACCATTTGTTCGTGTCTTGTTCGACTAGCTTTGCCTTCTAATATTTGTTCATTTTTGGCAATGAGTTGACCACCCACTACACCGTGGTGAGTAATGATGTTGAAGTCATAACCATAAATTCCCCATTCACGTATTTTGTCTTTACTATCTTTGCAGTACAGTTTTGTTGCAGGCATTTGTCCATTTATCATGCCTTTGCCTCCTTTTTTATTTGTGCTTTATTAGCCCGCCAATTGCTCATAGCTTTTGCCTGGCAATCAGAACATTGACTTTGTAAGCCATCTTTTTTAGATTTATTTTTATTAAATAGCTTTAGTACCTGAACTTTTTTGCAGGTAAAGCATTGTTTTTCATTAGCGTTAGTTACTAGTTTCAACTGGCTATCAATACAGCGCTGTCGTACGTCACTAACTTTTTCACACGTCCACCCTAGTGCCTCGGCTATTTGCTGCCGTTTATGCATTGGGTGCTTTTCGACGTAATTGAGGTATAACTTTGTGTCTCCAATAGGATGGAGACCGTGTTTAACGCAAGATTTCTTAGTGTCATTTACTTTTTGTACTTTCCAACCAAGCCCTTCAGCTATATGCCGTGGCATAAAGCCAGGATGAGCTTTTAAATAAGCCAAGTAAGTCAGTTCTGTTTCTGTGGTTTGTCGTACTTTCTTTTCCACTTTTCGTGGCTGAAGCTTGGGTTTGTTTGGATCAGACAAAGGGCCTAAAGATGATGTGGTATCCCATGAGTACTCCTTTATATCTTTAGAGCCTTGGGTCATTACGCCCATAGGTACTTCCGTTATGCTTCCGCCACGGGATAAAAATTCCTCTACTGTTTCAACTAGCACTATCTAACTCCTCTAGTTTTTTAATTGCGTGTTTAACTTGTATCCAGTCATCTTCTAAAAAAGCCACGTATGTAATGCCTCCACGCTCTTTTGCGACTTGGGCAAACAGTGAACTTTCTAATGCACTTAAGTCGTTGGTCTCAACAGCAGGTTTAAAAAAAGTAACTAGAAATCGTCTCTGTTCTTCTAGCTGTTGTAGACGGCGTTCTCTCGAAACGGTTATTGCTACTACTCCAGCTTTAGAAGCAGCGCCTATTAGGGGCGGTAAAAAACTAAACCAACTCATTCAGTTGCCTCCCTTCTAACTGTTTAATTAAAGTATTTTGTTGTAACCGTAGTATTGCGATTAAGTCATTAGGATGGGTAATAGGTAGCTGGGATAAAGCCTCAGCTTCTACTTCTGCTATCGTGTTACGGGTTGGAAATATTGATTGTTGTTTATTAATCGGGGGTCCAGTCATAATTCCTCCGGACATTAAGGGCAGTAAAAAAAAACTTCACCACAGGCCCCGGAGGGCCATGGCTTAGTTTTCTTTAAGATAGTCCGTAGTTGGATTGACGTATTAACTGGCTAAGGTTGGTTGAACTTTTCTCAAAGATACCTTCAACACCTTTGATCTGAGATATTAAATCTGACAACAAGTCGCTATCAGCTAACTCAGCTAAGATAGTTCGGTAGTGGTTCCGTAATTGGTTCATGTTGTTGGGGTGACACTTAAATTCATCGTGAACGGCAATGACTTCAAATGATTTGTGCTCAAGCATTGTTTTAATGATTTCGTGCAGAGCGGCTAAATGGTCGTTTGAAAGGAATCTGATACTGTCACTATCCAAGTGAGGCACTATCACTACGTCAGCCATGCTGCTACGTTGATACTGCTCTAGATAGTAATCAATGACAGACATGTCAGGAGAACAAGGTCTCTTAATGTCTCGTTGCTTTGCAGTTCCTAGCTTTCTAGCTAAACGGGTTGTGACGATCAGCATCTCAAGACGATTAAAGTGCCCGTGATCATAATTGCATCTCCTGAGCAGAGACCTAAGCACGTAAGCGTCAATACTATGAATAATATTAGCGGGGTTTTTAACGCCCCTTTTAGTACCAATATTAGCCATATAGCGGTATTCAAACGTGCTGTGGCCTAATTCGTCTACTTCTATGCGGTGATCTACCGCTTCCATCACCTTCACATGCGCTGTGAAGCCATCTGGGAGCTTCCACGAGTGAGCTAGTGCGTAGGGGTTCCATGTAGCAATCATGTCCTCAAGCAAGTCACAGGCGCCTGGTGCAATTGCATAAAGTGCTTTCCAAAAGGCGTCTAGTTCTGGTGTGTCTTCACCAAACTCTTTCTTTGGCTCTTTCTTGCTGGCGTACAGTGCTGTCATGACAGCGTTCTTTACTTTCTTACGCGCTATCTGAGTAACGTTACCTAAGATGTTAGACATCTCTGCAGTAACCTCAGTGTAAGCGTCTGCTCTCCGATCTAAGTCAACTAAGCCAGTAGCTCTGGCGCCAGTAACGCAACCAGTCAAAGCAGAGGCTATCTGCATGCCTGAACATACTGCGTCAAACCCAACTAAATGACCTATAGGTTCATTACGTTGGGCTGAACGTATTGCCATTACTGCTTTAAGGTATAAAGGGCGCTCTTTAAACTCTTTATCGTCTGCTAGCTCCTCTAAGTGATGCATGTTGTCGCTTGTCCATGCGATGCGCTTTTCAAAAGTCAGCTTATCGTGGCCAAATTGATTAGCGGCATCTATTAGCAGGTACTGCCATCCAGTAAACGTTTTCATATCGTTACTCCTTCTACGCGTTCTTTGTGAGCTAATTCGACCATCGCTTTCTTAAACGGTGATCCTTGAGTTGTAACGTGGTATCCATGCGCATACATACGACCTCGTTTGTCGACTTTGTTTGCTAAATAGAACTCGTTTCCCTGGTCGTGCAACATCTGATAGATGCCCGTGCTTTGGGACTTAAATACGCCCCATTGCTGCGTTTTCTCTATAGTGTCGAGGGCATGCGTAGGCTCTTCTGGAATCTCTTCTAGAAAAGGCACGCATAACTGCAGTGGTATTTGGTTTTGGAGATTAATAACGTCAAGACAGATGTCTTCGTTGTGCCCGTTATTAGGCCCAAGTATTAATGAATCATTAAAGGTTAAGTAAGCGCTTTCGTAGTTTGAGTGAACATATTTAGGCGCACAGACTAAAGGAGGAACATAGTGTGACCCTCCTATTCGGTCTACTAAGTCCTCTGGTAGGTTTAAGTTATTAACAACCATAAGGCTAGCTCTAACGCTTTCTTTAGTAACGTCATAAGCGTCTGTCTCGCATAGCACTGCGACTATCTCTGCGATAGTAACGATGCTATCTCTGTGGTTATCAAAGCCCATCTTTGCAGCAAGCTTAGACGTGACACTCACGTACAGTACTGGCGCTAAGCAGTAAGCTATGCTGACAAATACATCCATAACAATGTCATGTAATGACAGCGGGTCTAGTTGGGCTAGTCTTGCGTCCTTCTTAGGGTAGTAAGAACCGGCTAACCAATCTTTAAGTGACTCTTCTCCTTCAGTAACTTTTGCAGCGTTAACTGGATCGCCTAGTATGGCGTCTCTAATATCTTCGTTAAGACTTTGTTGGCTATACCTGTACTCGTTGGTTATTTGGATTTGATCCTGCATTTTGCCTCCTACGAATTAAAGGGAATCCCACCACCCGCCGGGACGGCCACTTCCCTACGAATAAACTAAAAGGGTTTTCATGTGTGTCAGCCACCGGGACGAAGACAAAAAAACACCACCTACCCCGGTGTTAACGGGGTAAGCAGTGTTGGGCGGTTTAACCAGACGTGGTTTGTGCTGAGCTGTCGACAGGCAATGTAAAACCGGTCTTGGTATTAGCCAGTTGGAAATCAACAATCATGGTCTCGACAAGCTTCATCAAGTTGCCATCGGCTCTTTGGATGTACTCGATAACTGCTGCCTGATCTTCTTGTTTGTCGTCAAGATAGATGGTTCCGAACTTCTTCTTGCCGTTCTTTGCATCGCTGGAAGGTAACCAGAGATTGATGAAAGCAGTAGCCTTTTGGAAGTTGGGAGATACTACTTTGGTGTCGTCGGGAGTTTTGAAACCCATGGTAATTAATCCTTTTGTTTTAGAAGTTTTGGCTCTATGGCCATCACATCGCGGGACGCGTTTTGATCTATTCTTTTCAAAGGTCTATTACTGCTTAAAATTAAGGCACAGAAGTACCGTTAGCTGCTTTGGTAAGCAGCGAAAATGTATTAAATAAGGTTAAAAGTTTGAGGTGTTAAGGCGGAGCTTCGAGTTTGTCATTTAGCTTATTAAGCAGTTTGACAATCTCTACCTGATTCTTCATTGCCAGCGGAATGACATTCAGGTTTTCCTTGAGGGTTTCACCGCCTTGATTGATTAGCGCTTGAACCTGGTCGATAAAGGTATCGATAGACTGCTCACCGTCCAAGCATTCTTTGAGCGTCATCGGCCCGATAGCGAAAAAGAAATAGTTGGCTGAAATACCAAGCTTGTGCAGAATAGTATAAGTTTGGTAACCGTTTGGCGTTGCGGTTCCTTCGGGGTTGTGCCATCGGTAATACTGATCTGCGTTTAATCCAGTTTTTTCCATCCAAATTGTTTTGGTAATACCCAACGTGTTAAAAATATGGAGCACATGATCAATGCCCTCTTGGTGATTCCAGCGATCTTTTGTCACATAAGCATGTTGGTTACGGGTGGTTTTGTGGATCTCGTACAAATCAAGCTGATTTTGTATTTCGTGCATTAAAGTTAAGTGATCCGACATAGTACTGCTCTCTCTATGTATGCGTAGAGATAACATATAGAGAAAACGGCGTGACGGCTATCTGAAAGAATGAGTATTTTTCTGGAATTATGAGTTTTACAAAAACAACCTCCCCAGAAGGAGAGGTTGCTGTCTTTAGCTTGCCCTAAACCCGCATTGTATCCATCCTCCAGCAGGGCCTGAAGTTGGTATTTCACTAAAGAATGCGACTAAGTTACCGGTTCTTACGCTGTAGATATGGTATTCATCGTCAGTTAACTCAGGGTCTAAACCATATTCATCTAATTGAAGGATGAACTCGCTGAGCTCGTCAGCAGAGTATTCGTGTCTAAAGTGGTTTTGTTGCAACTGTGCGTTCATATTATTTCCTCGATGGTGACATAACCTTTAGATAATGCAGCGCCACTCTTTCAGCACGCGCTAGCGCACGAGCTTCAGAGGTGTCACTGGGTATCTCAGGTATGGAGTGCCATTTATCGATGATTGCATCGAGATGGCGGTTAATGGGTATCTCATTGGATGTTAAAAACATACGACTCCCTGGTAATGGTTAATAGTGATTGGGCAATACCCATTTCTACGCGGGACGCGTTTTCTTTTCTGAGAAAAATCGAGGACCACTTTTTTGCTACGTTTTGATTTTGAGTTGGACGAGTTGGACGGATCGGGGCAAACCCAGTGGTAGCAAGGGTTTCAGCCGTCCAACTCCAATTTGCCGAGTTGGACGGATTAGGCTAGCTGGGCGGAAAAAACAACTATCCCAGGTGGGATAGCTGCTTAACGATTACTAAAGCTCTTCCCATTCAATGTGGTGAGTTTTAAGCCAATCAGTAAGAGGCTCATAAGTGTTACCCCATCTGTTAGCACGTACAGACGTGTCAGGGAAATCAGGGTGACCACCGTCAGAGACCCAATTAATGCCGGGAACTCTTAGGCAAGGATCGTCCTTTTGAAGCCAAAGGTAATGGTCTTCTGACCAAGCATCGTCTGGATTAGCTAGATGTACTAGCCTTGCTTTCTCAACCTGTTCTGGCTGGCCTTTTGTAAAAGTTTGAAACTGCATACCTGCGGCAGTTGCTGCTTGTCGATTAAAGAATACGTCTAAGCCCATGGCTATCTCCAAGTAAAAACTCCCTTAAAAGGGAGCTTCGTCAGTATCACACTCGATTGTATTGAACACGAGGGACGTTGGGTCTTCATAAGTTGGTCCTATGAATATCCAACCGTGTTCAGAACAATCGGCGCAAAGTTGGTCCAATTCGTTATCTGCAAAGAAGGGTGTCTTGCAGTTAGCGCAGTGGAAGGTGGAAAAATGTATCTCAGATTGAGACATAACTAACTCCTAATGAAGGCAGAGTTGCCATGCCTTCGGCGGAGCCGTTTTAAAAAACAACTACCCCTTAACGGGATAGCTGCTCAAATGTCTAAAATGTTCGTGAAAAAGTGAACCCCAAAGCTTGTCAATAGCCGCGTCTTCTACGAAGCCTACAGGTAGTAACGAGTAGGCGTAGTCGCGTTCTGCGGTCACGTCGTTAAGCAGGCGTTGAAGACGGTCGAGTTCCTGTTTGAGAGCCTTTGCTTTGCTGTACTTGAGGTTGTATAAAGACAGCAGCGCATTAAGCTCTGCCATGCCAGGGTCATGCATTGTACTTTCATGCAGAAGCTTGTCGCACTTAAGCTTGAACCATTCTACCGTACCTTTATTCATGACAGACCTCCACAGTAGACAGGGCCCTCATCAGGTGCGTTATAGCAGTACTGCTCATCGTCCATTATATTCTCGCAGTATTCTATTGTCGTATAACCATCACCGAACATTTCACCACCACAATCAATACAATTAATAAACGGTATATCTATTTTCATGACAGACCTCCAAGGTCATCGATGATTACGAGGGCCAAGCCCAATCCCCCAAGAAGAGGGATGGAGCAGACCCAAAGAACTAACAGTAGTTGTGGAGTCCTCATACAGAACTCCTTGGGATGCGCGTGAATACGCCAGCGTAGTAATCGGAAGGAACCAAAGGCCAGTCACGAATACCGTCAAAGCATTGAATGCCTGGTATCGCTCGACTCCACGCTTCTAACGGACACATCATAAGAGTCTCAACACCATATCTGTCTACCAGCAAGACAGACGCTGGTAAGTAAGGCACGTAAGTAGCGCCGTTTTTATCTGCATTATCAAAGTAGTCCCAGCAGAGGAACCCAACAGCGACAGCTGCTATTACTAATATACCTAACAACAGTAAGCCTTCATTAAATGTAGCCATAAGTATCTCCAGTTTCTAACAAATTGTTTAGGCGTGAGTTCGCCACAATCAGGGTGTCTCGCAGTTCTGCGAAGTGAATGTTATTGGGCCCGTATGGACTGTCGTAGAGTTCGTAAGCAGCTTCGATAACTTCATAACGTGCGTCATCAAGTGCCTCTTGAAGTTGAGGGTCGTTAACCGAGTAATGTGGTACATGAATATCAAAGGACATGGTGATACCTCCTGTAGACAGCAGAATTGCCATTACTCACGCGGAGCGTTTTATGAAGTGTAAAAAAACACCACTACTCCCGTTTCACTGGAGCTTCTTCGTCTCCAAGGAGTAGTGGTGTAGTGCATTGGTGAGTAAGCACACAGTGGATACATTTAGTGGACAAGTTAACTGCCGCATTGGTTGGCAATCTTGAACGCCTTCTTACTAAGGCAGTGGAACACCACTACCGTGGTTGATAGTTCCATCACTTACGCGGAGCGTTGTTAGTGATAGGCAGTGTGTAGTGAGGGATGTTAGGAATAGGGCTAACTAGAGAGAGTTAGAGTGCAGTGCATAGTGCTAGCTATATAGAAGAGTAGGGAAGCAAAGCACAGGCAGTGTATCGGTACGAGAGAGGATGATGGGTAGTACAAAGGAAAGCTTGAAGCAATGCATAAGCTAAGAAGTACACCTCTTTCTATCTAGGACTGACTATCTCTGTGGTGTGTGGTGTTTGTGTGCCCTTGTGTGTGCACTAAAAAGTTACCCCACCTTGTTAGGTGGGGTAATGCACTAGCCCTTGGCGGGCAGTGCAATGGACTCTAGTCTGAGTCGCTCTCTTGCTACACGGTCAATCCGTGATATGTCAGACAGTTCGGCATATGTCTCTGCCTCTGTCTTTGCCAGCTCGGTAATAGAACCGAATGCTGCTGCTAGATTGTCGACGCCAGTTAAGGTGTTGGCGAAGACGTTCCAGAACTTGTTCCATGCTATTCTCATGGTGGTCGTACTCCTATAGGTCGGCGGTATTGCCATACCTCCGACGGAGTCGTTTTAGGGGGGGGGGTAGGTTTGCTTTAGTGTTCTGTACTAGTTAGTAATGAACTCGTACCTAGATTAGAAAAATCTCAAATACCTGGGCTGGAAAAATAATATTAATAATTTTTGCTAGTCCTGTTCCATCGACCACGTTTTACTAGTGGCTCGCGCCAACTCTAACCCTGTTAACAATTCGTTAGCTTTGGTGCGCTGTGCAAAAGCGCTAGGGCGAACCTTACCTCGACTTGCCAGGATAACTTCTGCCTCGCTATACCGTCTTGGGCCATAGACATAGAACGTTTCATTGTGCGCAATACTAAAGTACGGCGTTGCCGTACCTCCCAACGTACCCATGCAAGACACATACTCTTCGGCAACCATGTCGAACCCATACTTCACTATCCAGGTTCCTGATGAACCAGACTGGTAAATATCCAGTCAAAGAATCTGTCTCCTGCCCCGTCAGCTTTCGCTGCCGCTATTGAAGGATAAATTGCGTCATCGAGATGAGCCTTTCCAGAATGCACATAGAAGATTCTTCCGCCTACCAATACCCGCAACATCATGGTGAAACCAACAGTATATTTATAGATATGCTTCATACTCATTACCTCTAGAATGCAGGACACGGGTAGCGCAGCGGACCAGTGTCCTGGTCGCTGAAGAAGTACATTACCGACTTAAATTTCTTTTTCTTTGGTTTCGTCTGGCAGCTTAAAAAGCGAAGTTTTGGGCGTCTCAACCTTCAGAGAGTCCCTTGGTTTAACTTTCTTAGTGGGCCTTTCTAAGCCTTTGGGAGCTAAACCAGATTCCCAAACTTCGTCTTTTCCAAGGTAGGTCATATGCATTCTTCGCCCACCTTTTAATGTTAATTTCTCTCTTGCGAACCACCCAGCCCTTGACAGGGCTAGGCGGTGTCGCTGAGCAGTGGTCTCGGTCCACCCAAAGTACTCTGCTGCTGCGGCGTCACTTATAGGCGTATTATCTGTACTAGCCACTCTTAGATAATACTCAAATAACACTAAAGCGTAGATGTTGACCTCTCTGACTAATAGTCTTCTCTCAGTGTGATTTAGGGCATACTTCAAGCGGAACCCATCATTGTTCCGCCGTCTAATGTATTTAACGTGGTCTGCTAGTGACATGTAGGTTTCCGTGATAAGAATCACCTTATTATACGCTGTAGCATCACACATCCTACACATTTCGGGTTGTGAGCTGCGAACTGCGAACCGTTATTTGGCGTAAGACGTTGATTTCTAGGCATTTTAAGGGACTAAACCCCTCTTAGAGATATACGCATGCGTAGATCACACCTCAGATATCCCTCCCACGCGCACATTCTGTAAGTCATTGATTTATAAAGGGTTTAAATAACTGGTTTATACGCCCCGCGTATACGCAAGAAACTTCAGAAAAGCATTGTAGGTCCGGCGACAATCGTGCCTTAGCTTCAATGAAGATTTACTCCATTGCTGGTAAAGACATCGACTACTTAAAACCAAGAAGGGACGCAGAATGACAAACAAAAAAATACCAAGTAAGACTAAGGTTAAACCAAAAGCTAAGCCCGCTGCTAAAAAGAAGACCGTTCCCAAGAAGCCCTTTAGGACGGGGGGTTATCTCGAAGGTTTTCAAACAATTCGGCGTAAGCCAAGGGACGCATAGTGACCAATGAGCATTGATCAAATGGTCTCTGACCTGATCACCCGAGAGGGTGGTTACGTCAATCATCCCGACGATAGGGGTGGCGCTACCAATATGGGTATTACCCTCACAACCCTCTCCGGCTGGAGAAATGAGGGCTGCACTGTTGATGACATCAAAAACCTCACTTATGAAGAAGCGTCAGACATTTATCTGTCTGAGTACTGGGATGCGCCTAAGTTCAGTGAACTTAGCCTGCACAGCGTCATCGAGGAGATGCTATTTGATGCAGCAGTACATCACGGCCCCGGCAGATCAGTAAAACTCTTACAGAAAGCGGCAGGTGTAACGGCAGATGGAATTATAGGGCCCACTACTAAGTCGCTTGTACGTGAAATGGACCCTGTGAAGCTAGCAACGTATTTAATTGCTGCAAGAGTCGCCTTTATCGGCGGAATTATTACCCGAATGCCCGAGCAAGCTGCTTTTGCAGCTGGCTGGGCGAATCGGATGGAAGAGTTCATTCATAAGATAACTGAGGTATAGCGTGGACGTAGTATTTGTTGTTGGATTTTTTCTCACTCTGTTTGTTTTTGAGCCAGGGAACGAAAAGATAAATGATTACTGTCGAGCAGCAGTAGCTGGCGAGACTGAAGAAGTGTTTGAAAACCGTAAAGCGTGTTGGAGTTCATACCACGAATACCGCGAAGAGATACCTGAGCTAGGCGATGACTGAAAAGACCCGGTTGCAAAAACATAAGTTAACCTTTCAAAAGAAGGTTCTGCAGTCCCAGGCTGCAGCGATCCAAAAGCAATCAGAAGCTATTCTGGCTCTGATAGAGCGCCAAGGTAAAAAAGACACAGAAAGTGACCAGTCGCCTTAGGACCGAGCCTCCCCGCAAGGGGAGGTAGTACCTTTTTGCTGCCCTTTAATTATCAGAAAAACTTTTACTCATAACCTACAGTCTCCCGATACAACAACTCGGAAGAAGACAATGTCCACTCTACCGTTGACCAGTGAAGAGCTTAGAGATGCTCTTCCTGCAAAGGTTAAAAAATCTGTTAATCAGCAACTGATTGACCAAATCAACAATGTTATGGGCGACCCAGAGTCCTACGAGCAGTATCGTGAAAATCTGCTGAGCTACGCCAGTGTGATGAAGGATGGCCGGTTTAAGGTTAGTAATTACATCACGGCTGTTAAATACGTGAGCTACAAGCTCCAAGGCCGTACGAATACTGCAGCCTATGGTTTGACCTTCCCCGACAAGATTATAGATTTCCAGGCACGGGGAGTAGAGCCTAAAAACGTCAGTTCTTACGTCACTGCGTACAATAAGTCTAAGTTGGTCTCGCTCTTGATGGAGCAGACGATGACCCCGGTATGGGTGCTCAACCAAGACCTTTATCAGTCTGGTATTAACGTTCTAGCCGATCTAATGCTCACAGCAAACAGTGAGAAAGTCAGGTCAGACTCTGCCAGCGCCCTCCTCACCCAGCTGAAGCCACCTGAAACTAAAAAGATCGAAATTGATGTTGGTAGCTCTGAGAACGAAACCATCAAAGCGCTGCGCGACTCTACGATGGAGTTTGTCATCATGCAGAAACAGATGATTAAGTCTGGGATGGTTAACGCAGAAGATGTGGCTAAACAGCCAATGATCATTGACGGTGATGCAGAGGTTGTTAATTAATGAGCGACTTTGATGACTCAGTAATAGACCGCTCTGGTATTACTTTTGATGTAGCTACAGCGCTCAGAGTAGAAGAACATCTTCAGGCGATGGACTACAACGTAGACCCAGAATACGTCCCTAGTGCTTTTGCCCTGGAATTTGTGGTTTTCATTAAGCTAGTTAATGGCGTCGAAGGCGAAGAAAACACTACGCCACTCGTCCACTACTACATGCTCGACACGTTAACCGAAAATGGCGCACGCATCGTCAATCTCTGTCACCGAGGCATCGCTAAAACTACTCTCATGGGGGAGTACCTGTTTCTGTATCTTGGCGTTTATGGCGCAATACCAGGTTTTGGTAAAATTGACTTGGCTTTGTATGTTTCTGACTCTATCGAAAACGGCGTTAAGAACATGCGTAAAAACCTCGAGTTCCGCTGGGAGAACTCCGAGTTCTTGCGTAAGTACGTTCCAATCACCCGCTTCACCGATATCCGTTGGGAGTTCAGGAATGCTGACGGTAACGTGTTTATTGTCAAAGGTTATGGTGCTAAGACGGGTGTTCGGGGGGCTAAAGAACGCGGCAAACGTCCGCAGCTGGCAGTCCTCGATGACTTAATCAGTGATGAAGACGCACGGTCAGCGACTGTCATCTCTGCAGTCGAAGACACCGTCTATAAAGCGGTGGATTACGCTCTGCATCCAAAGAAAAACTTAGTGATTTGGTCGGGCACGCCATTCAACGCTAAAGACCCGCTGTACAAAGCAGTTGAGTCGGGAGCGTGGGCGGTCAACGTGTTTCCTGTCTGTGAGCGATTCCCCTGCACGCGTGAAGACTTTAGAGGGTCTTGGCCCGACCGGTTCACCTACGATTACGTGGTAGTCCAGTATGACAAAGCCCGTAAGCTGGGCAAGATCGATACGTTTAACCAGGAGCTCATGCTCCGTATCATGTCTGACGATGACCGTCTTATTAGAGACGCTGACATCAAGTGGTACAAACAAGCTAGCGTTATCGATAACCGTAACAGATTCAATTTCTACATCACCACTGACTTTGCCACTAGTGAGCGCCAAGCCAGCGACTTCTCTACCATCAACGTTTGGGCGATTAACAACAACCGAGATTGGTACTGGGTCGACGGCATCTGTAAGCGCCAGCTCATGGACCAAAACATTAATGATCTGTTTAGGCTTGCTCAGATGTGGACGCCGCAAGAAGTAGGCATTGAGGTCTCCGGACAGCAGGGCGGCTTTATCCCATGGATTGAAGAGCAAATGCTGACTCGAAACATCTACTTCACGCTAGCTTCCGAAGGTAACCAGTCCCGCCCAGGTATTCGTCCCACGACAAACAAGATGCAGCGGTTCAACACAGTAGTCCCCTGGTTTAAAGCAGGGAAAATGTACTTTCCCAACGAACGCCAATCAGGCCCCGAAATGGTAGAGATGATGGAGGAACTCAGCTTGGCTTCGCCAAGCGGGTTCCGCAGTAAGAAAGATGATCAGATAGATAACATTTCGATGCTGGGTTTGATGACAGTCTGGCCACCCAGTCAAGAAGCAGTTAGTTCAGAAAAGTCAGACGGATTGTGGGAGATTGATGACAACGAAGAGGCCACTGAAGCTCTTGAATCTTATATTGTGTGAGGCACTAAATGTTATTGACCGAAGTTTACGACCAACTCGCGTACGGAGAGCTCCGTAACACTGTCCTCGGAGATGCCATTGGATTAACGGGCAGTATGGATGGCGCCGCAGATGGGACTAACGTTGAAACCATTCATGCAAAAGTGCTTCCGCTTGTTAAATTGGGTATTACTGAGCTGCACAAGCGATTTCTATTGCGCGAAGTTACGCTCGCTCAAGCTTTGGTTGCTGGGCAGGCAAACTATACGCTTACGCCGGCTAGTGATGACCTACTTAAAGTAGTCCGTATTTACGGTACTTACTTAACTAAAAAGTTTGAGATTCCTATTAATGAGATTAACAACGACCTGTCTATCCGGATTGTCGATAACTTATTAATCGTACCGACAGACGGGACAAAAGCGCCTTGGCTTTTAGAAACCACGAGCTTGTCTATTATCTATCAAGCCGACCATGTCATGATTCCAGCGTCTTTGGCTTGGGCGTCCGCCTCTTCAACTGCCATTACATTACCCAGATCGCACTTATGGGCACTTTGCCTGTATGTCGCTAGTCGTGTCACTAACTCGATGGGGTTTGGTGGAGAAATGCACGAAGGAAATAACTATGCGATCAAGTTTGAGCAAGAAGTCGCGTCCCTTAAAGGGTTTAACTTTGAAATAGACACAGACTACGAAAACGTGAAATTAACCGATAGAGGGTTTGCCTAAACTAATCCCAGAAAAACCTTTTTGTGCCTGCTACGTTAGCCAAATGACTAACGTGACGAGATAAGGTAAATGGCAGAAGAAGAGAAGGTCACACTAATTGATACTGATCAAGCATCGGATATTACTCCCGAAGGCTGGACGTCTGCTCCGACACTGGGCGATCTAAAGCAAGAACAAAGAGACTCTAAAGACGCTTTCGATACACAAAAAAATAAGATACGCGGTTGGTTAGATAATCTGCACATGGAAGGTAGTGCTAGAGTTAATCCTCCTAAAGGATATTCTCAAGTACAGCCTCGATTAATCCGTAAGCAAGCAGAATGGCGCTACCCTGCCCTATCTGAGCCTTTTTTATCAACAGAAGAGCTCTACACGCTTAAGCCTGTAACCTGGGAAGACAAAGAGCCCGCCAGGCAAAACCAGCTAGTTATCAATAATCAAATGAGCACTAAAATCGATAAGCAAAGCTTTATCGATGATTTCGTTCGGGCGACTGTCGACGAAGGAACCGCAATTGTAAAACTTAGCTGGGACTTTCAAGAAGAAGACGTTACTGAAGACGAGCCGGTATACGCCTATGAGCCTGCCCCTCAAATGGCTGAGCTGCATGAAGAATTGCACGCGATGATGGAAAGTAACCCAACAGGGTATGAGGCAGAAATACCTAATGAGCTAAAAGCCGCACATGAAGAAACAATGCGTGTTGGTGAGCCAGTAGAAGCGTTTATCATTAGTTTTAATGAAGTAACTAGAACGAAAACAGTAAAAAATGCTCCTTACATAGAAGTCTGTGATTACCGAAATGTAATGCCAGATTTCTCTTGTCGAGGCGACTTAAGCAAAGCCGGGTTCATTATTCATTCTTATGAAACGACTACTAGTAATCTGACAAAAGCCGGTAAGTACCAAAACATTGATCTTATCAACGTGGAAGGAGCTACTGCGCTTGCAGACCCTGATCACGAAGTTAACGACGAAGAACTGCAGTCTTTCCAATCTAAAGACATGTCTAGAAAACGCGTTGTAGCGTACGACTACTGGGGATACTGGGATTACGACAGCAGTGGCATTGCCAAGCCAATCATATGTACCTGGGTAGAGGGCACAATGATCAGGATGGAAGAAAGTCCTCATCCAGACGGAGAACTGCCTTTTGTGTTTGTCCCTGCCCTGCCCGTCAAAGGTTCTTTGTACGGCGAGCCAGACGGCGCATTACTTGAAGACAATCAAAAGATAATTGGTGCCATTACGCGAGGCATGGTCGACACCATGGGTCGATCTGCTAATGGGCAAATGGGTACGCGCAAAGGTGCCTTAGATTCAATCAACTTACGCCGCTTTCAAACCGGAAAAGATTATCAGTACAACGGCAATGTCGATCCTCGCATGGCTTTCTTCATGCATCAGTACCCAGAACTCCCTGCTTCTTCCCAGTTCATGATTGAGTTACAGAATTACGAAGCTGAATCAATGACCGGTGTTAAAGCATTCTCTCAGGGCATTAACTCTGGCGCTTTAGGCGAAGTAGCCACAGGAATTAACGGTGCACTAGATTCAGCGGCTAAGCGCGAGACTGGAATGCTTAGGAGACTGGCTTCTGGCATGACAAAGATTGGGCGAAAGATCATTGCCATGAACAGTGAGTTTCTAGAAGACGAAGAGATTATACGCATCACTAATGACACTTTTGTCGCTATACGAAGAGATGATCTTCAAGGCAAATTTGATTTAGTAGTGGATATCAGCACAGCTGAAGAAGACAACGCCAAAGCTGGTGAGCTAGCCATGATGCTACAAACCATAGGGCCAAATGGCGACCCTGAGCTAACTAAAATGATCTTAAAAGATATTGCGACACTCAGAAAAATGCCTGGGCTTGCGCATCAGATCGAAGAATTCCAGCCTCAGCCCGATCCTGTACAGCAGGAACTCGCCCAACTTGAGATAGAACTTAAGAAGGCTGAGATCATGAAAGTGAAATCTGAGACTGCAGAGAACTTTACTGATGCTGACTTGAACTCAGCTAAAGCTAGCACAGAAGCCTCACAAAGCCGCAAATTAAACAGTGCAGCAGACAAAACTGATCTTGATTTTGTTGAACAAGAGTCCGGTGTTACTCAAGAGCGCAGTAAAGAATTACAAGGCGAACAGGCGCGAGGCAACATGCAACTTGAGCAAGTTAAACAAGCTGGGCAGATGGAAGCTAACAATGCTTCTCAGTTAGAGCAGTATTTAAGAGGTACAAAATAATTCAGAAAACCTTTTTTTCTTAAATTAGAGTCCGTTAAGTAAACCTGTTAACTAAACTAGCAATGATAGGAAACTGAGCATGCGGGAAGCACAAACAGAAGTAACAATAGAAGACATACAGATTCAGTTAGAAGATGCGCGGACAATCATTCGTGAAGCAGATGCGCTAGAAAGACTATTTCATAATCCCGACTTCAATACAGTTATTCGAGATGGCTACTTTAAAAACGAGCCAGCTCGACTTGTTGAAATGAAAGGCACTCCTGCTATGTCTAGTGAGGTAAACCAACAAGCCATCATCAAACAGATGGACGGCATTGGTTCTTTACAACAGTACTTTAATGCTCGTTTTTTAACGGGTGATATGGCTAGAGACGCCATACGAGATGGTGAACTACAGATAGATGAAATGAATGAGGAAAATCACTAATGGCCGGCGAAGCTGCTGAAGCAGAGCAGGATGTTTTTAATTTGTCAGACGAAGATTTTGCTGCACGCAGCAATGATCTCCTCATTGGTGTTGATAATGAACAAGAAGGTGAGCTTGAAGAGGTGGCATTAGAGCCTGAAGAGGTTCCCGTCACAGACGATATACAAGAGGAAAATGAGGAAGAAGTTGATCAAGAAGATTCGGGCTCTGAGGAGACTGATGAGGATGCGCCAGACGAAGAAGCCGAAGAAAGTGAGCCGGATCAAAATTTGGAAGGAAACGCCGAGGATGAGGGCGAGCCGGATACGGGCGAAGCTGATGAATCCGCCATTAACTATAAGCAAGAGTACGAAAACCTCTTAGCAACATTCAAAGCTAATGGTAAAGATATGAAAGTCGACAGCGTCGAAGACGCACGTCGACTTATGCAAATGGGCGCTAACTACAACAAAAAGATGTCGGGCCTTAAGCCGAATCTAAAGCATTTAAAGTTGCTGGAAAAACACCAGCTGCTCAATGAAGAGAAATTAAGTTTTTTAATTGACCTCAACGAGGGAAACCCAGAAGCGATCAAAAAGCTGTTAACCGACAGTAAGATCGATCCGATGGACCTGAACCTTGAAGAGGATATGAATTACAAGCCGTCCCCACGAAAAGTGGATGACCGAGAGGTTGAGCTGGATAGTGTTCTTGAAGAGTTACGTGACTCTGAGACCTATGACCGGACCCTTGATGTTGTTGGCTCGAAATGGGACAGCGAGAGCAAACAGATCGTAGCTGATCAACCACAACTGTTGAAAGTAATAAACGACCATATAGCTAGTGGCATTTATGACTTGATAAGTACTGAGGTAGAGAGGGAACGAGTGTTTGGGCGTTTAAGCGGCGTAAGTGATATCGACGCATACAAGCAAATAGGCGATGCAATGCAAGAAAATGGCGCGTTTGACCATCTGTCCTCAAAAGAGGCAGTACTGGGCAAAAGACCAACGAAAGCTGCAGCCCCTAAACCTAAAGCAGTTGATGACACGAAACGACGAGATAAGCGCAGGGCTGCAAGCCCATCCAAACCCGCTGCACCTACAGCCGGCAAAGCGGACTACAACCCGCTTAGTATGTCGGATGAAGAATTTTTGCAGCTAGACCCTAGTCTTATTTAAAGGAATAAAAAATGTCTCAACAATATAATAATCCAGTCGGGGGTACAGCTTCCGATATTGGTTCGCAAATCCGTACTGATCACTTTATCAAAACGGCCCTCATCGAAGCGCGGAAGTCACAGTACTTTTTGCCTTTGAGTGGCACAACTAACCTGCCCAAAAACATGGGTAAAAAGATCAAGAAGTATCACTATCTGCCTTTGCTCGATGATGCCAACATCAACGACCAAGGTATTAACGCTGCTGGTGCGTCTACGGCGATGAAACTTACTTTTAAGTTTCTGCCCCCTGGCGTAGTAAAAGCATCTAACGAAATGAATGTTCTTACAATCATTGGTGAAGGTGCTAATGCTGGAGCAGCTGCTACAGCCGCTAAAACTCAAGTTAAACTTGAAAGCATGGTTCAGTCTGCAGGCTACGCACTTGTTACGTGGGATACAAACTGGGATACCACGATTACAGCGTATGTCGCTGCTGGCTGGAAAGTTAATGATTTAACTAAAAGCGCTGTTGATGGTGCTGTTTCTGCTGCTGTTCCTGGCACAGGTAACCTTTATGGCTCCAGCAAAGATGTTGGCGCAATCCCCGGCAAACTCCCAGCACTGACTGAGAACGGTGGACGCGTTAACCGAGTTGGCTTTAAGCGAGTAGAAGTTGAAGGGTCTATCGAGAAGTTCGGTTTCTTTGACGAGTACTCTCAGGAGTCTTTGGACTTTGACTCCGATGCTGATCTGCAAATGCACATCAACCGTGAAATGCTGAATGGCGCTTCTGAAATTACTGAAGACGCACTACAGGTTGATCTGTTGAACGCAGCTGGCGTAGTGAAATACGCGGGTGGTGCTAGCCAGAACTCTGACATCGATGTGAACGACATTGTTACCTATCTTGACCTTATGCGTCTTGGTATCGATCTTGACAACAACCGTTGCCCTAAGCAGACGAAAGTCGCTACAGGCACACGTCTTGTTGACACTAAAACGATTCCAGCAGGCCGTGTTTTGTTCTGTGGATCTGAGCTTCAGCCTACGCTGGAAGCCATGGACGATCTCCACAGCAACCAAGCATTCATCGCAGTCCAGCACTATGCGGCTGGGTCAACTGTATTGAACGGCGAGATCGGCATGATTGGTCAGTTCAGGATCGTCATTGTTCCTGAGATGCTGAAATGGGAAGGCGCTGGTGCATCTGCTACAGGCAGTGCTACTAACTACGAAACTGGTGGAACGTTTGACGTTTTCCCCATGCTTGTTGTTGGTGAAGGCGCGTTCACTTCTATCGGTTTTCAAACTGACGGTAAGACTGTGAAGTTTAAGATCAAAAACAGCGAGCCAGGTTCTCCTGAGTCGTATGCTTCTGATCCTTATGGCGAAACGGGTTTTATGAGCATCAAATGGTATTACGGAACACTCATTGAGCGTTCCGAGCGTATTGGTTTAATCAAAACCGGTGCAACGTTGTAAACCCTCTGGTTCCCCTTTCGGGGGGAACCATTCTTTTTTGTTAACGGAGATTTAACCGCAATGTCTGAAGAAGATACTCACACAGAAGATGACGAAATGCTCCCTATTGAGAGTGAGCTAGATATATTGAAGCAACGCGCCAGACAAATGGGCGTGCAATTTGGCGCAAATATTGGAGTAGATAATCTACGAGAACGAGTAGCTGCCGCAGCGCAAGGCGAAGAGCCTCCTGCAGTATTTGCAGAACCTATTCCTGATACGCCTGTTACAGAATTACCCAGTGCTCCTGTCCAAGAAACAGATGGCCAAAGGAGACAAAGACTTAAGTTAGAAGCCAATCAGCTATGGCGCGTAAGAATTGCGTGCATGAATCCAAACCGAAGAGATCATGACGGTGAAATATTTACAGCTGGTAATGGCGTAGTGGGCACATTTAGAAGAATGGTCCCTTTTAATGTCGACTGGCACGTTCCAGGCATTATCTTAAATATGATCGAAGACCGGCAGTGCCAGGTATTTACCACTGTGACTGGGCCTAAAGGCCAAAAGTCTCGAATAGGCAAACTGGTTAAAGAGTTCAGTGTGGACCGTCTTGATGCACTGACCACGAATGAGCTACAAGATTTAGCCCAACGCCAAGCAATGGCTAGTGGCACTTCTTCCGCTTAATTAAAGCGTTACTGAACTAAGGAATAAATAATGGCTGACCCGATACTAGTAACTGACTTAACTACCGGTAAGGTAGATGGTATAGGTGTATTTGACAAACTGATGGCGGCGACTAAGCCGCACATCAAAGCTGAGTACGATAGTGGTCGGATAAAGGGTGCTGAATATTCTCAGGTTTATTTAGGTGCTGTGCAAAGTGCAATGAGCAACTCGATTGAGTTCTTATTGAGACAAGCATCTACTCAGTCTCAAAACGCTCTTCTAGACCAGCAACTATTAACTGAAACACAAAATACATTAGTAGCCACTGCTCAAAAATGTAAACTTCAAAATGAATTTATGGTGTTAGACCAGCAGATAACAAAAGTTCAAAATGAAGCTTTATTATTAGCCCAGAAAAAGACGACAGAATTGGCGCAAGTTTCTTCCGCTAACGTAGCTTCAACTAGTGTAGTAGGAGCACAAGTAGCTTTGTATGCCGCTCAAAAGGATGGCTTTACAAGAGACGCTGAGCAAAAAGCCGCTAAGCTCTATTTTGATACTTGGAACGTCCGGCGAACAACGGTAAACACAGTAGCACCGACAGCGCAAAACCAATTATTAGATGTAGACATAGGGCTGGTAGCCGCTAAGTTGAAAGCCGGCATAGGTATCTAAACTTCAGCTTAATCTTATTAACTCATGATAATAAAGGGAGCAAATGCTCCTTTTTTTATGGTCGTAGGATACTTGTATGGGTTTGTTTAGCACAAAGAGAAAACATTATGTGGACACTAGTGTCGTCAGACTTGTCGAAGACGAGTCTGTACCTAACTCTGAAAAAACTGCATTAGTTGAAAGCATATTTTCCGAAGACACTACTGTTGTTGAAGCGATAAAGCGCGAATCAATCTACGGCTCTTATCGTAATTTTGAAAAAATGTACGACTGGGCAAAGATTCCAAACAACTATTACTATGGGTTACCTAACGCTACGTTGGTATCTTCTGACGATGCCAGGCCAATGATAGTGCCTGCAATTCAAGCAGACATTAGCCAGACAGGCGTTGTATTAGATTATTACTTCTTTCGGCCTTTAAATAACGTCCATGCTGGGTGGAAACATCTGTATGAAAACATGGGGTACGTTAGGTCCACTAATAAAATAGGCACACTGACAGCTAGCGTAGGTTTTGATTGCTACCTCAATAAGATGGTCGCTGTACATGAATCTTCTACTGGCAGAGAAATTGAGCAAGACTCCATAGGCACTTGGGAAGCATCTGCAGAAAGTGGAGAGACGCCTGATAGGCCGCTTTGGGACGATCACGATGCAACAGGAGGTCTGGTAACCTCTCATGAGTATCGGGTCGGGCCTACTGAGACAGAGTCAGTAGAAATACATTACAGCTATTTAAACGCAGCTGGCACAGCTCAGTATGCTTTTATTGTCTTAAATTTATCTAGCTATGACACTGACCAGGAGTACCACCAAGCTAAGTATCACTACATATTAAACGGCGTTACTTACACTGGTTACTGGACCTACGATCACTTAACTGGCACTCACACTGCCGTTAATAATGTGTACGCAGGCGCTTATATTAGTGCGGGCACTTATTTTCCTATTGCAATATTTAGGCGTGAAGACCTAAACCAAGCAACAACAGCGCTAGAAGGCACCGCACAATATACGTCTTCCGTAGAACTGCTCAAGCATATAGGACTGGATTACAGAGAAATTAGTGATTCTATGCATCAGGATGCTGACATTGGCGATATTGACCAGGCAGTCATGATGATGGCTGTTCCTATCGACACTACAAACCAAGCTGAATTACGCTACTTGTTTGATTATTTTTCAAACATTCATGACAACTTACCGACTACCGCAACAGATGGCACTAACCTTGAAGCTCCAAATCTGCAATCTGGGGACTTTGGCTTAACTGGTGGGCCTAACAAGAGTTACGCAATCGATATACAAGATGCTGATTTTAGAATAACGCTCAGTTTTCAGGGCATTACTAAAAGATATAAAAGTGGAAACATGTTGTCTAACGGCTCAGGTGTTGTTGGCGAATTTGTTAATTTTCAAGAAGTGCTTAATCCGTACAACATTCCTTTTAGGTCAATTACTGGCGCTTCGTCTACGCCAGCTTATGTGGCATCTCGAAATCAACGAATCTTTAGGAAACAAATAACAGTGGACGTTTTTGAAGAGATCACTGTTGATTCCCCCCAAATTAGGTATCACATTTACAGAAATAAAGGAGCAGAAGCAGGCGCTAATGACGGGCGTATGTTAATCCCAATTGATTACAACATTGCCAAAAATCTATCGTTTTTAGATAAAGAAGAGCTCTATTACCGTTCAATGCATTTTGTTTTTAACTCTCATGTTGTGCAGACCATCAAATGGTATCAACGAGGAGCTTTTAGAATACTCCTGCTTATTGTTGCTGTTGTTTTAGCGTTCTACGGCAGTGATATGGGGTTTAAATTGTGGGTCGCATCTGCTGTAGGCTGGGAAGCGGTGCTGTGGGTGCTAATTAAATTCATTGTCGGATTTGTTGTTGTAGGTCAAATCACCAAAATTATTTTTAACAAAATAGCTGAAATGTTAGGCCCTGAAGTTGCTATGTGGATAGCAGTCATTACCGCTGTAATTGGCGGGGTTAAAATCTTTAAGTCTGGAAAAATGCTGATTGCAGGCACAGCAGAAAACTTCCTTTGGGTTGCTAATGGCCTATCAAGAGGGGCTGGGCAAGCGTTTGCTAACAAAATAGAAGACCTGACAAAAGACTATGAAGAGTTTGAGCTGCTCAAAGATGAGTGGGACGCAGAACTGCAAAGAGGTAAAGATTTACTAGGTACAGACCTAGATATTGACCCATTTGTTTTTATAAGCGCTCAACCATTATTTGTAGTTGGTGAGAAGCCAGAAGATTATTTTGACCGGACTGTTCACTCAGGAAATGTGGGGGTTCAGTCACTAAATATAGTTCAGAATTTCGTTAGCGTTTCGCTTACGCTTCCCACCATAGAAGAGACAATTGAGGAAAACTCGTGGGCATAAGTCATGACAAATGAATATGATTTTAATTACGGCAGCGGCCGTCCGGGAATGAACGTTTCGCCTCCTTGGTCAGTCAACCCAAATACAGGGTATGCCGGAACAGGTTTACAAGGTTACCAAGGTTACCAAGACAATAGCCCTGGTGCGTTTCAGTTTCGACAAACAATGGCTGATGGTCAACAAACATTTGCTGAAATGATGGGAGGTTACGGTCAAGGGGAGGATTTTCTTCCTAGCGACCCTTCGTCAAATAGCTCAGACGCCAATACAAGAGGTAATTGGAAACAGATATTGTTTGGTAAAAACAACCAAGATGGCACCCGAGATCGTGGGGCTCTTATGCCCATGCTTAATACTTTTACTGGGCTTGCCAGTGCCTATTTAGGCATGAAGCAATATGGTTTAGCTAAAGATTCCTTTAAACAAAGCAAAAAAGAATTTGGTTTGAACTACGATGCGCAGCGGAACATTACTAATCAGCAAATAGCAGGCATTGCTAAATCTCAGTACTCTGCTAACCCAGATTTTTATGACAAGCCTGAGGACGTTATAAATCAGTACAGTGTTAGGGAGCGCACAGCTTGAGCGTAATTACTTGGAAAAACGTCAACAGTAAAAACAATAACGATGCTGCGTACTTAATGCGTGGAGCGCAAAGCTCGATAACAGGAGGCTTAGACAGACTAGCCGGTGTTGCTCAGGGTATTGAGCAAAACGAGCAAGACAATTACAACATTGTAAAAGACAACAACACTAATGCCTTTAAAGACATGATGGCTGGCTTTAATACTCAGGAAGAACTAGACGCGGCTGTAAACTCAGGTGCCGTACAACGCATGGCGGACTCTTTCGGTGCACAAGCCGATCAAAGCGTATTGCGTGACGGCGTAACAAACCGCAAAAACACTATACGTGACAGATTTACTGCGGATCAAGATTTCTTAACAGCGCAGCAAGGCTTTCAAACAGAGCAGCAAAACTTTGAAGACACCCAAGATACGCTGGCATTACGCCCTGTGTTAGACGCACTAGCTACTGCTCAACTGGGTACTACTCCAGCTGACGATGCAACGTTTGAAAAATTGATGACGGAGAACAAGACGGAGTTCAATAGACTAGGGCTAACGCAAGGTCTACGGAAATCGTTTAACGAAAGCCAAATAACAGAAAGTGACCTAGTAATAAATAACCGAAAGAAAGCAGACGATAAAAGAGCGCAGGACAGTAAGGATCTTAGGGAAAGGGCGCAGCGAGAAATTGTTAAAGTTGCTGAGCTCGACGAAAACAACCGCCCCAACATACAACAGGCTAGAGCACGAGCTCTGCAATTAATTGCCAGTCCTGATTTTGCCGGGATGTCTGCAGAAGACAGACAACAACTGGTAAATGGTGTTGGTATTGAGTTAGCGCAAAATTTTGGCATCACCGAAGATCAGTTAAAACAATCTGAGATGGTTTTAGCAGACGCTCGTGTAACTCAAGACAAAGAACTAAGCGGGGCTAAAGCCGTCTATGACGATGTTTTAAGCATGAACCAAGTAAACGAAGAGTTTAGCTTTGACGATGCTATTGGAATGCCACAAATTAATACGCTAGCTAACGAGATGGGGTGGGACAAAGAAGCCTTTGCAGGAGCGGGAGACAACTTAAACGAAGAGTTACTAAACATTCGTAAAACTTTTAAGGCTGGTGTTGGTAAAGAGCAGTCAGAAGCAGTTATTGATAATCTTTTTTATAAAGCGTTAGGAGCCATGGGTCCGGCGGGTCAAGGCGAAATTGCGCCGGACGGAGACGAACGAAGGTTTACTTTTGTTTCTGATTTACCTATCGAAAGTATAACTAATGAAATGGAAAGACTTCTAGATAGTTACCAGTCAAACATTACCGCCAGAGCGACTCGAACTGCAGCCAAAAAGGCTTATGACACACAAGTAGAAACAGCAAATCTGAAACCTTCAAAAGCCTATCAAGAGAAGCTAGACACATTTAGAAAATCTAATGTTGACGCAACAAAATTAGTTGAGGCAGCAAATCGGCTTAAAGTTCCACCTCGTAAAGACTCTTAAGGTACTCGCAGAATGGCTACAAACCTCAAAACGGAGCTTGTTGGGGCGGCAGCTGCGTTCAAGCAGAATTTGCTGTCGAGCCTCTCTTCTGTAAAACAAGAGGCTATAGATAGAGTCATACCTGACTTTGTAAAAGAAAGCGCTCCGCCTCTTACCCCTATATCGACCAACTCTTCTGGTTCAGCTAGCCAGTCTTTAGCAACTGCTATATTTAATAGAGAGTCGTCTGGTAACTACAACTCGATTAATGATCTTCATTACGCGGGCGGTTATCAGTTTGGCGCAATGGCGTTGGAAGACACAGGAATGCTAAAGCCTGGCAGTGGAGCGCTAGGCAATGCTGCAGCAATGAATAACCCTGATAACTGGACAGGTAGAGGCGGCGTTACTGATTTAGCTTCATTCTTAGCTAACACTGGTTTACAAGATCAGCTGTTTCAAGAAAACTTTGATGCTAACCGTAAGCGGTTAATAGGCAATGGCACTATCACAGAAGATATGTCAGAAGCTGACGCAATTGGATATACGACAGCAGCTCATTTGCTAGGCGCTACAGGTACTGCACGCGGCTTAGATAATGAAGATGCAAATGGGACTAAAGGCCAAGAATTTTTTAATATCGGCAAAGCATCAGCAACTCCCGAACCATCTCCTTCTGAAACAAACATTGCATCGATCAGACGCGCCAGTGAACCAGGCGTGCCCGGTTTAGTGGGGGAATACCCTAATCAAACAACGCGTGAATCTGTTGATAATCCTTCAGGTGATGCAGAAGACCTTGTAGCAGCTATGTCTCAAAAAGAAGCTGTTTACGATGTTGCAGGAGACCAGACACCAAAAGAAACTCCTAAACTTGCAGAAGTAGAAGTAGAAGTAGAAACAAAAACAGAAGAACCTGTTGCTTCCACAAAAACAGCTTTAGAACAGCTTGAAGCGGCAGTAGCAGGTGTAGACGCAAAACGGGCTCAAGACTTTATAGCAGGTGAAGCTGAAAAAGAGACCCCTGAGCCAACAGATAGAAATACGTCATTAACGCCAATGACAGCAGCGGTGGCTTATCCACAAGTATCTGATGATCCTAAAGACGTTCAAAACTACGCAAATTTAAGTGATTGGGTTGCTGTTAATGGCCAGCCTTCCGTTGATACAAGTCGTTATTTTATGGAAAGACAGACGGCAGAAAGGCTGGCATCAATTGATAGAGCTTTTAAAGAACAAAAAATAAGAGAGAGCAGAGCATGGGCGTCTGACGCAGAGCTGGCCACTAAAATTGGGGCAACTAAACAAAGTATAACTAGCCTTGCAGTTGGTACATTGCGAGTTGCTGGGCACGCAATTGCTTTGCCTTATACGATACGAGCTGCTTCTGGTCGAGCCAGCGTTGATGATCGCGCAATACGTTTGTATGAACGATCTTTAATTGCAAAAGATACGCTTACTGATAACGAAAACGCATATTTAGACACGAGACCTGATTCTGATGGCCGTAATATGGGCACTAGAAGAGATATACTTAAAAGAACGTATTTAAATGAACTAATAGCTGCCACTATTTCTGACATAGTCGGACCCGAAGGTCTTATTGGCAAACCTGTTAATGACTTAGTTAATCCAATAGATAAGGCACTGTTACACGAAAGTCTTGATAGAACGTTTGACCAGAGCGGAATTGTAGAATCGTTTGCTGCTGCTGAAATTCAGTACACACAGGGAGACCTGGGCGAAGCTGTAATGAGCGCTGCAACAGGCGTGATTGGCCTTACCATGGACGGTATCGACGATTTACAAGATAACCCTTCAGCAACTTTTCAGTACATATCAGAAAACATTCCTCAGCTCGCAATAGGTGCAGTTAGTAGACCGGCTTTGCTTGTAACTAACTTTGCGTACGGCGCTGACATTTATAGCGATGCTTTGACAGATTACAAAAAAACGCATGGCAAAAGCCCTACTCAAGAAGAAGCAGCGCACATGGCTGCTTGGGCTTTATCTGCGTCTGCACTAGAGCAAGTTGCAGATTTATCTATTTTAAAACAGCTTAAACGCATTCCAGGCGGCACTGCAGATACAGCCGCTACGTTAACTAAATTATTGCCTAATAAATTACTAGACGCAGTTACAACGGCAGCGGCTTCAACAACAGGACGAGTTGTTGCTGCCACTGTTAATAATCCAATTACCAGAACTGGAAAAGCCCTAGTAAGAGGTGCTGTTGTAGAAGGGCCCACTGAAGCTTACCAAACAGCAGTCGAAGAGAACTTTTCAAGACTTAATAGAGATTTTGACGGCGCTAACATTTTTCAAGGCTACATGATTGGTATAGGGGCTGGTTCAACGTTAACTGCCACTCGTACCGCTGTTAGCGAGTTAGCTAACATAGGAAGTACGCGCCCTTCTGCACCTATTAGTAAAAAGGATAAAAAATTAACTGAACTCACCCGAGACGGGGCTGTCACCGGTAATGTTGAACCGTTACTAGATGAATCCACTCCAGAAACATACAGTCCTTTAAACGCTGTTGAAGCACTAGCCACAAAAATAAGTGATCCCGCTATTTCTGAAGTAGAGCGCACGGCGCTTCGTACTCAAATTGACGAACTTATTGAGACACAGAACAAGAACGTTGAAGCTTTAAATGTTGAAATGACTCAACTAGAAGCTGAGTTCAACAGCACTACTGATCCTGTTGAAAAGCAGAAACTAGACAAGCGACTGGATGCGTTAGCACTTCAATTAGACGAAGCGCCAGACATCTCCGCTAGGATGTCTGTTTATAGAGAGGTGGGCGTTTCTAGAGTTACTGGGCAAAGTAATGTAGACGTAGATGGATTGATCGCTGAAGCAGGATCACCTGACGCTAGCCCTACTCAGGTTAAGGCGGCTGATAACATTATTGAATTAATGATGAGCAGTTTTGACACGGTAAGCTCAGAGCAAGTAGAAACGCTTAAACAAAGCCCTTTATTAACAAGCGAGCAAAGAACTTATGTTAATAATTTTAGTGAGGCTCACTCAAAGTTAAATGAATTAAACACTACTGATGCCACAAATACTGACGTAGTAAATGGCCGTAATGGTTTCAAAGGTGTGCTTCAGTATGAACTTAATATTGCTGCAGCACTGCGTGACGGAAACATACCAGAAGCAGAGAAAGAAATTGCTTCGTTAGAGAGCTTTTTAGCAAACCATAAGGGCAAACAAGCTGGTCTTGAAGCAGGACTCGAGGCCACTCAAGGTAAAGCAAGCTCCACAACGCATCTTATTCGTGACAATAACGAGTCGTCTGGTTGGCGAATTGCCACTGAAACTCCCCAAGGTTGGAACAGAAAAAGGAACGGTGGTTGGGACTTTAAAAATCCCAATGGAACTAGAAACGTTATAGAAAGAGTCACAGAAGAAAACGCTATTTTAGAAGCAGCTGTAGAGCAGCATAAAGCTGCCCTGGCTTTAATGGGCAACACTCAAAGTAATTCAACACCTGACCCCATTGAAAATACAGACGCTCAGCCCAAAGAATCGGACCAGGCGGACGGCGTAGCCGTTACGCCCGGTCGTGCAGATCCTGAAACTCAACCAGAGGACGTTAATGATCAAGCTGATGAACAGACCGAGACAGAAACGGACGTTGACCAAGAAACTGCTGGACAGAAAGAAACCCCTGAAAGTGACCTTGGAGAAGAACAAAACGTAGAGGAAGACAGTTTTGATCAAGGTGAGATAGCTGGTTTAGACCCCGATAGTAGGGTTGAAGGAAACATGACTGGCGAGCAATTAACCTTACCTTCTACTAACTTTATAGCAGCGTACTTTACTCAGCGCTCGCCTGATGAAGAGTCAGGATCAGTAAACCCTTTGGTTTACGTGAAAGATTTTATGTCATGGGTGTACGAAGAAAACGCGTTAAATCTAGATAAGCTAGAAAGCTTTGTAGCTAACGCTAAGCTTACTCCAGCCCAAATAGACCTGTTTACGTTGTTTCGTGCTAAGCACGAAGAATGGAAAGAAACCATTGAAACGAATATCAATGATTCTGCTACTACACTCCGCGAGAAAACATCCAAAACGCCTGAGCGTGATTTTAAATATGAAGATTACACACAGCATTTCAAAGGAGCTGTGCCAGAAAACCTGATAACGGCTATTTCAACAGGAGCTTTTTTGTGGCTGTCTGAAAATGCAGGTGGTACAGGCATCAATACATTGTCTGTTATTAAGCAAATGTTGGGGCTTAAAGAAGATGACACTGTAGACCCACAAGACATTATTCGTTTTACGCATGTTGGCACTAGGCGTGACTTTGTTATTCAAGACTTAGGCGAAAAAGTTCGCCAAGCTTTAGAAATGACTACGCATAAAAATGTGCCTATAGATGAGCTGGCTAAATTTGAGTTAGCAATGGGCGCCCACGCGTTTGCTCTGCTTCAACAAATGGGACTTACACAGCAAACTGCTGAGATAGCGCTTACTTCAGAGTCATTAGCTTTTCTTGAGCAGGCAGAGCAAACAGATGAAAACAATGATTTTAATCCTCCCTCTCTTTACGTTAAAGCTACTAGAAACGGCACAATACCTATTCAAGCTAATGAAGAGATTGTTGTTGCCTCTCGTTTAGGGGACAGATTTCTAAACCAGCTAATGTCTGTAGAGGAAAAAATCGTTCCTCCTGCGCTTAAGCCAGGTATGTTTAACCAGCTCAAAACTAAAATTAAGCAACTAGTACCTAAGACACAGCAAAAAATTGCTAAGTTAGTTAGCAAGCGCCCGCATAGTATCCGCCAGGATATGAAGCGGGTGCGTGACAGTTTAAGTGATATTGGTCAGTTGCAAGTTACCGGCTGGGTTGATCTAAATAGCGGTCAAAACTGGCATGACGGTATTAAAATCCCACAAGAGTCTAGAAACGAAGAGTTAGAAAGAGGCAACACAGCTCTTAAAGAGTTTGACGAACAAGTCGGTCTCGAAGATTTTTTTACTGTTCCTGTAATTTGGAAACACCAAAGGACCGGGCAAAGCTCTAACACCATTAATACGCAAACTAACAAGCAGCATCGTCACAACGTAACAATGAATGCCTGGGGTGTAGAAGTAGACCCAACTGTTGATAATGCTTTGTTGCGCAATTTTAAATTGGCTATTGCCCAAGGTATGGGCCTTAAAGTTGATAAACAAAACCCTGAAAGGTCTATCGCACAACTTAACGCGCTTATGGCTAGTGAAGAAGTGCAAGACGCATTAGACGCATTAGCATTAATAGACTCTATAGAGCCTGGTACTAAGTTACCTGAGCCCGAAGAAAACGCAATTATTGCTGTGACTCAAGGCATTAAGGTCAAGTACAACAACAACAACCTTAAAGTCGGCGGAGAAAACACGCATACCTTAGATGCACTAGTCAATTGGCTTGCTTACCTTAATGCCACAGAAGAAAAAACTTCTTTTACAACAGAAATGTTATTTGAAGTCGACGGGGTCACTAATGGCCCTGCCCTTTCGCTTATTATGATGGGGGCGGTTAACTCACTGCTTGGTGAAAAGTTCGGCATGTTTGGCACTAGCAGCCCACACACTAGTCACGCTGAGTACATCAGCGATACAAATAATGATGACTTGTATGAAACCATTGTAAAAAACGCAAAGCTTTTAATTAACCAAAACAAAACGGCGATAAAGCTACAAGACGATATGGGGTCTTTATTTAAATTAGATCGAAATGAGATTAAGACGCCAGTGCAAATGATGTTCTTTGGCGCAAACCTAGAAAAAGCAATACAAAGTCTTGCATCAGGCATCGAAGAGCGTTTCTATCAAGAAATACAAGACATCTCTAATGATACATCTACCACTGAGCAAGAAGCGCTAAAAGCCACACGAAATGTAATAGATAGGCTTAACGTGTTACTTGATGATCAAAATGCGTTGCCCTATTTCAAAACTGGGCAAGAAGCTTTATCTACTGTGTTAAAACCAGCCCAGGTAAAAATGATTGGAGAGAGTTTTTATAATAAGTCTGGCAAACATATAAAAACAGCGTTGGAGAGACAATTCGCAAGCTTTCAAGCATCACGGTCGGAAATGAATAAGTCTGCTACAGCTACTTGGCTTAGGTATGACGCGGCTTACCAATTTCTTTACTCGGCGGAAGTTGCTCGCAAAATTAAAAAAGGCACTATGCCTACAGACTCTGCTGGTAATCCTTTGCAGGAGTTAACAGACACGGATATAGCAGCAATAGACACGCTATTGAAAGAACATAACTTTGTGCCTGTTATGCATACGCCCTTGTCTAAAGGCGATATGAATTTGGATGCAGGCATCCGTGCTGACCAATCTGAGTATGTCACTGATGAAGATAGCCAAACTTACTTCCAAAGTGTTCGCTTTGGCATGCCAGTGCCCACCGTGCGAACTAAAACAAACCGCAAAGGCACATTAAGCCAATTATCAGTGACAGGTAGGCGACGAGGGTCTGTTGATCCTGGCGTGGCTCCGTTTATTTTAATGATTCACGCATTAGATAGCGCAATTTCTACTTTAGCTATTAGAACAATGAAAGCATTAAACATTCATGACGCACACGGTCTTGGCGTATCCAACATAAAACAAGGCGCTAATGAATTAAACAAACATACTTTTAACTTGCTTGCTAATTTTTCGGTGCCTATGGAGCTGGCTGATTCATTACAGCGGTCTATGGATGGTGAACTTGGCCTTTTAGAATCTTTGTCTGAAGACCAGCAAGCATATGGGGATCTAGCTGCTGTATTAAGTGATGTGGCGCTTGAAAGTGAATTCGAGCCCGATATATTTGTAGACATGCGTTACATGGAAAATGTACGCAGATTCGCACTTAGAGCTGAGTCTAGTAAGTTAGGCTACTTAAGCCAGATTGGCTTAGTTGATCAATACTCTTTTCCTGGCGGAGCTTATGAAGTTTCTGCCCAACAACGAGAATTAGCAGCTAAAAACAAAGCTGTAATTGATGCTCAATTAAAAGAATTAAATAACAAGCCCAAACAAGGAACTACAACTGAAGAAAAAGTTCCTCCTGTTGTTCCTACGCCATTGCCGGAAGAGACCCCTTGGGGTGTCGTCGGCAATGGAACTAATAATAGTGACCCAGAGTTAGTAGCTATGCTTAGTGGCGACAACGTCACTATTGGAAGCTTGTTAAAACCTTTAGCTAACTTAATTAAGAGTTACGAAAATAACCCTTATAACAAATTCCAAATAGAGCTACTTAGAAGAATTTACGAAACTACGCCAAGTGATACAAAAATAGTTTTAATTACTCCAGCTCTTGCTTTATCTAGCATGGACGAGTTAATTGCTTTTGGCATGACTACCCGAGGAATGTTTTCTGTCAGAAATGGTGTACGCACTATTTATATACGCGGTCCTCAGTTTGAAGGCCCCGGCGTTACTTCTGAAGTTGTACTCCATGAGTTATCTCACGCTGCTACAGCGGAAGTTGTAAAAGCAGCGCGAGAAGACGAAACCAGCATGCCGCTTCATATCGTTGAGGCTGTTGCAGACCTTGAGCAGTTACGCGAACGTGCTCAGCAATACATGGTGGATAACAAAATAGAGTCTGAAGCACACACTCTTGCTTTATCTAGTGTGGATGAGCTAGTTGCCTTTGGCATGACTAACCCTCAGTTTCAGCAGGAAATACTGGCAAAAGTCACATTTCCTATTGAGGAACAAAATAGATCAAGTGAGCCAGCAAAGAATGGGCTCAAGAGATTTTTTGACGCTATAAGTACGATCATATTTGGTAGTGCGAAAGAAGACCAGAGTAATGGACTGGGAGTACTGGTTTACAATGTTGGGGTTTTAACCCAGCAAACAGCAGAGATTAAAACAGCTGAACAAGGAGACATAAACCTTTTCATAGAAGAGACCACGCCTAGAACATTTGACACTAGACAAGTGTATGAAGCGTTAGCCTCTAGGGACTCCACAGAAGCTATATCGCCCATTCACGATATGCGATTGCGATCTATATTAGCTGCTGTTGTATCAGCCGCATATGGGAATACAGGCGCTCTGAAGCCAGCGGCTGAAAGAGCGGCGCCAGTCACAGCAGAAGATGTATTTTTAAACTCTTTAACCTCAGGTATTCGGCCATTTGCATCAGCATTGTCCGCTGAATTGCTTATGACTGACCAAGAAGCTTTTGTGGCTGAATCGGCAGAGCTTACGCTACGCGCCGCTCTGAGTATGAGAGAAGCTGTAACTAACCGGAATGAGCTAACTAAGCTGCGCAACCTGGCTAAAAAGCAGATTACTGCCGAGAAACTTTATGACGGTGACTGGGCTAATGCTTCAAACGATCAAAAGCGCCAAGCTGAAAGAGTTCACTCAATCATATTTGACGCTACTCAATACGATGGCAATAAAAGCGATTATTTAAGCCAGTTTGCTGCCGCAGCGCTTACCTATCAGCCTTTGGTTGAGCAACTGGCATTAATCAGCATTCCAGAAAATAGCGAAACGTATGCAGGCTTAACGGTAAAAGAAGCTTTAGAGCTGTTCTTTAAAAAGTTAATGGACATGTATGTACGGTTCGCTACTGGAATCGAGCAAAATCAGAATGTGCCCACAAGGATTATGCAGTTAGCGACTAATCTGGCAACAATAGAAAACAAAGAAAAGTCGAAGATCGAAAGCCGAAAAGATAGGCCCGAGCCTCTTCTTGATCAAGCGTCTAAAAAACTCTCTGATGGCATAAAACAGGGCGTTATAGCTGTAGCTGATTCAGGTTTAGTTCAAGGAAGTAAAGTCAAAGTAGTCAGTGCGCTTGGTTCACTTGTCAGCACCGTTGCTGGTGAGCGGACTGAAGAAGTTATGAGACACTTTAACAAGATACTGGATAGAGACTCTGGCGTCAGATTGTCTGCTCAGCGTGAGCTCATTAACGAAATTACTAATGGACGCCCTGATTTACAAATCTCTAACTCTCTTCTTAATATGAGTAATAAACACGAGCAAAATAGAAAAAGGCTAAAAGAATATACAGCCTCAGCAACGCTTACAGCTTTTCTAGGTGAGCTCAATAAAAAGCAGTCTGAAGCTTTAACAAAAACTTTTATTAAAACGGACGTTTCTAGTCTAGTTGATGATTTTACGCTGGCTGAGATAGAACAGTTAATTAGTGATCCAGTTGAACTAAACAGAGCAATAGCAGCACTAGAAGCTCAACTGGCAAAAGAAAATAGTACTGAGACGTATAACTACTACAGTACCAGTGCTGAAGGTTTAGGAATAATGATGGCCACGGGTATCAACCTGATGGAAGCTAACCTAATGCATAACGCACATAACATTGCGTTTCTTTACGCCACTGAACAGATTATTACAGATCAAGCTGATGTAGCTGCTAACGCTGCGCTAAAAATTATAGACCCTTTAGCTACTTTGTATGCTTTGAAGCACACAAGCAGAGAGCAGAAAAACGAAGCGTCTGATTTAATGCGTAATGAAGCCGCTAGAGGCAATGGGCAAAACGGCATAGATTTTCTAATCAAGCTGCACGCTGAATTAAAAGAGCAATCAAAAGCAAAACTGTTTGAAGGTAAAGACGCTCTTATGATTAAGGGCTACACCAAAGAATCTTACAATCCTTATATACAAGTAGTATCTGCTGACCCATCAAAAGCTAGTGAACTAGAAGCAGCTGGCTATGTAAAAGTTGGTGAACAAGAACTGGGTCAAGACCCGGATGATAATTCAGGAGGCAAATCTCTCTACAAGATACGTGACAGGGGCCTTACACCTTGGGTAATGGGCATAATACAAAATGTTGGTAAGCGAGCTAAAGGATCAACCTTAAGCGGGTCTGTTGTAGATGCTGTCGACGGCGTTGTACATGCAGGTAGCAAACAAGAAATTGACAAAATAACTAATCGTAAACGCTCAAAAGTCAGAGCTATGTTTAAGCAAAGAACCACGTTTAACTTAGCTAACTACCAGGGCAGCTACCTATCTCCTGTTCTTAATGACCAGGGTAAAGTTGCCGGCTACCGTTACCTTATGCAAGAAACTACTAAAGACTCTGTCCTTGAAAGAGACAATAGAGTAGATCGTGTTATGGGAGCCATAGCTTCTTCTATCTTTGATAAATCAAACAGTACTGGCTTAGCCGAAACGGCTATAGACGCTATAAAAGCTCAATACGATAACGACTACTTAGGTAACTCTGGCGCGTATATCTACGTTACTGCAACCAGCAACGACCCTGTTGTTCGAGAGCGGTACAGAGTGTTACCTGATGAAACAAAACGTTACATCAGAAAAGTGTTTGGCCAAAACGGTATGTACGTCAGAAATGACATGTACAACATAACTCTGGGTTACCGTAAGTTTAGTGTAGGAGACATGTTTGATAAGTCTCCAATAGATAGAAATTTTACAGAAAGCTTATTGGTTACAGCATTAGAAAGCATTCCAGTTGGCTGGAACTATGAAACAAACAAACCAAAGCTTATAGGCAAAAGGGTGGCATTAAGGCTTGTCCAAGCAGAAAACGTTTGGCAAGAGATTGTTAGCATGATCAAAGATGTCTTGGTTATAAAAAACTTATTTACATTGATGGGTAACGAAACTAGTAATGCGTCTTTGTTAGTATTACATGGCGTGCCTTTCGTTAACGTTCTCAAAGACAAAGCAGTTGCCTGGCGTGCTACCAATAGGTATTTAAAGATACGCAAAGAGCATTTTGATTTAGAAAAACAAGTAGAGCTCTCTTACTTAACTGGCCCTGCAGCTCAAGCGGCTAGGCAAAAAATGATAGAGCTAGAGGAAGAAATGCAAAGTAATGCCGTACACTTGTTAATGGAGAACGGCATGTGGGGAACAATTGTAGAAGATATTAAAGTAGGTGAGGATGACTTACATACTTATTCATCCAAACTTACTACGTTTATAGACGACAAAACTTCTTGGATTAACCCTAACGTCAAAAAAGCAGCCAAGTTTTTAACACTAGCGCATGGCACCGGGATATATGAGTTTCTTAATAAAGCAACAATGATGTCTGACTTCACATCTAGGTACGTGCTACACAAGCACTTAACCGAAAGAAACATTAATCCGATGTCGTCTGAAGCAGCTTTAATTGAAGCTAAAGCAGCGTTTGTTAATTATGACGTTCCGACCTCTAAACCATTACAGTATCTTAATGACATGGGCTTGTTGTGGTTTACAAAATACTATCTAAGAATACAGGCAGTAATAATTAATCGCATGAGAGACAACCCGCTAAGAGTAGCTGCTCTCTCAGGACTGGATTATTATACTTCCGTGTCTGATGTTTTGGATTCTTTTGCGTTAGCCAAATCGCCATTAAACTTTGGTGCAGGGCCATTTGATATACTTGACGCGCTAGATCAGCCTATCACTATCCAGGCTGCGCTTGGCGCCTACGATACTGTTACAGAAGAATAAGGCCCTTATGGGCCCTCTTCTCTAGACTCAGTGATAAGTATTCTTATGATGACGTAGATAGCACCTACAATAGCCCCGCACACTAGTATTGAAAATATAATACTAATGGCGGGTATTATTGCTAGAAAGATAGTGGCAAGCACTAGCATTCCTAAAAGGGTGCCTACTCCAGCTAATAGGTGGTCTAAGAGTCTCCTCATAGCTTCCTCCTCTTAACCGAATATACTTTCGTCTGCAGCCCCTTCTGTGTCAGAAACTTCTAAAGGAATAACAACACCTTCAGGTACTTCTTTCAACATTACGGGTTCTACAATGTTAGTAAGATGGCCCGATGGCTCTCCTACTGTGACTGTGGTCTCGACACCACCTTGAGTATCAGACCCAGGTTTTCCCCGAGTTGCTCTGAATTGAATATCGCCTACCAGGTAAGTGATGCCCATTTTCTTAACGTAGTCCCTAACAGCCACTGTTAGTTCGTCTTCCACTAATGTTATTTGCATGGATTTTTTCTCGCATTACTTATTCGGCCCATTAGTTGGGCCGCTTGTTTAAATTCAGAAGTAGCTAAGCCGGCATAAATAGCTGCCACAGCATCTGCCATGTGTTCAGCAGTGCCTTCGACTATAGATACTCCTCCTTTTACTTTTTTAGTTGGCCACGGTGCTTCAGGATGTTTGCTAGTTGCCCAAGAAATCATCTCTTGCTTTGTAGCTTTTTTATCCCCAACTGAAATAAGCTTTACTTCAGTAGGTGTAACCTCAAAAAAGGGAATGCCGAAAGCCCTGAGAGCGCCAAGTATTCCGTTGCACATGCCATAACTGGCCATAGCACGGGAACTCTGACTTCCTACAGGAACTTCAACAAAGATCGCATCAGCGCCTTGGGCGGCGCTTAATGCTCCCTCTGCTAATTGGAAAGAAGCGTCTAGGTCTTTACTGTTTTGCCGAACCTGCTTACCTTTAGGTAAGACAGGTTTGGTGACCGCGAGTCCAGTGATCTGAAGTCTTGCGTTGTCTAAACAGTACTCTCCTGTAGCTATTCCCCAATTACGCAATGAAGGGTCGAAACCGACTACCTCCAATATAGCCATTAACCGAAAATACTTTGCTGTGGCTTTGCAACAGCCTCAGGAGTACTTAAGGCAGCTGCAGACTGAGTTGCTCCACTAGGTACTGTAGACTCATCTATAGTCTTACCAGCATTATTAGTACGCCAGGTATTAATATAATCACCTTCGGTAATGCCAGCTAAGATTTCAGCTGTAGTAAGGTTGTCTGAAGCTCTAAAAAACTTATCAAACTCATTTATTTCTTTCACTTTGCCGTTTGGTTTCCATTGAGCAAGTTCTCCTTCAGCTGCAACGTTGGTTACAGCGTCTACAATCTTTTGCTTAATACCAGCAACAATAGGCTGACCCAAAAGAGCAGCAAATACAGGAACAGTAGTAGGTACTTCTTCTTTAAGATCGTTGTCCCAAATCTTAAGCACTTTATCTTCTAGTTCTACATTACCAATTGGTTGTCCTAGTGATAATGCCGCTAGGCTATTGCCTAAATTAAAGCCCTGAAGATAATTTCTTTCTCCTGTTTTGTTGCTAACAGAATAGTTCTTTTGGCCTTTAGCTCTGCCAGAAGTTAGATAAACTTTGTTATCAACTACACGACCATCAGCAGTTTCTAAAGACAGGTTTAAAGTTTTAGCTCCGCCTGAAGATTCGCTCATGTAAGCCATTTTTACTGTACAAGTGTAAATTTCGGATTCTAAGAGCCCGCGTTTTGGAACAAAATCCGTTTCATTATTAACGGAATCATCCATTTGAAGTGATGCTAGAGACATATATGCCCCTCCTAATTATTAAAGTTGTTTACGCTTTATCAGCGCGGTTTTGTGCTGCTTGGTCTGAGTAACCAGATTCATATCGCTTTCGTAATTTAACGATGTTGGTATCTAGTATCTCTTGACGGCTAACACCTATAGCCTGGCGAAGTCCTTCCAGATAAAACTCAATGTCACCGAGCTCTTCTATAAGGTTATCGACATCTAAAGGTTCTTCTTTTTCTATGTGGTCTTGGATAACAGCCATTACTTCTGCTGCTTCGCCTAAGATGCCCATAGACATATGAGCTAGGTCTCCTTGTGCTGGAGTAAACTCTTTTTCTGCTCGTGGGAAAAACAACCTTTCTATAACAGCAGGAAAGCTTTGAGGCTTGTTGTAAATCACTTGTTTTTTAACAGTGTCTACATAGTTACCTGCATGTACTCCTTTCTGTAAGGCATTGAGTAATAAAATCTTATTAGCCAAATCCAAGGTCTTAATAACTTCTTCGCCTGGTTTTGCTAACTCAGACACCATTTTTTGATGAGGTGTTTCTTCCTCTGGATTCATACTGCTTCCTGTAATGGTGAGTAATACTCACGCAACCTAGTAAAGACTTGCTCTAAGTCGTTATCGATATAGAGTTCGTTTCTATTCCAAAGACCAACAGCTGCACGCATTTTCTGGCCAACGCTGTCTTTAGTTACGCGAGTACAGAAAACGTATTTAAAGCCGTCTTCTTTTTCCTCATCAGTGATATTTAGTAAGTTGTTTTCTATTCCTGCCAACTTATTTAGTGGCATCTGCTTAGTTGACAAAATAGTTGTGAAGTCAGCTTCTACACCGATTTTGCCTACAGCACCTTTAATGGGCACTCTAGATTCCAACTGCATAGTTTGTTCGTTATGAACGACTTCTTCATGAGCCAAAATGGCGTAATCTTTTGAGCCTGATTTAATTGCGTGTATAAAATTACGGTAGAAATTACCGTACTCACCCCACGCTCTTAGGCCATCAACTGCGCCAGTTACATGTTGCCGCTCATACATCGACATTAGAAAAGTAATGGTGTCCAGCACGGCGCCATCACAATCTCCAGCCTCAATCTGATCAATAAAGCCAATGATGTCCGCAGCGTCAGCTACTTCTATATTCTTCATAAATTTATCGGCAAAAGGCAAAGCCTTAAGATCAGTGTTTAGGTAGACCATTTGGTCTTGGTTTTTCATGTTCATTAATGATGTGGACTTACCTGAGTTAGGCTGGCCCATGATCAGTACAATATGTTTATTGCCTGACATATTTTTCTCCTGGTGTTTGTCACAAAAATGTCCGGAGGACATATAAAAATTGCTTACCGAGCGCTTATTGCTTTACCTGCAGAGACCATGATTGTGGTCATGATTTCTTCTTCAGGTAACTTGTCTGGTAGCATTTCATTAAGGGCAGTAACCTTGCTTAGGACTCCATCAAAATCGAATCCACCGTCAACAAGTACCATGGCAAATTTAAGTAACATGTTGTTACGGTTACCATCGCCTGTGTTGTTGATGAACCAACGCTCAAGGTTATCCATTCCTTTCTGGTCTAGAACGGTTGCTTTAAAAGTTTCGTTCTTACTAGTCTTAGGAATAAATGGAAGGACATCGAGTATGTCGCCCTTTTGATAAAAGTGCTTGCCAGGGTTTGTTAGCCATTTTCTGGCACGCTGCCCGGTAGCGGTATCTACCTCAAAAGGTAACCATTGATAAAGGTTTTTCATAAACTCTTTATAGTCTTTCGCGTCTAACGCCAGCTCATAATTTATTGGCATTATTATGCGAAATCGGTTTTCTAGATCAGTGTGGCGCTTAGTTACGTGGAATAGTGCGCAGTAATCTTTAAGCATTAGCTTAGCCGTGCTTAAGTTCACCCCTCCATCTACGTCTAGCACAATAAGATTAAAGCCTGGAATGGCTTTGTCTTCTTGTCGATGACCACCAGTTAAATGATGGTTACACCAGTGAAGGTCTTCTGCTCCAGTAAGTCTGTGCAAGTCTTCAAATGGACCAGTCTCTGGCCTGTAGCCTTCTGCTAGATCATTACTGTGACTAACAATTACTTTAGTCAAATCTAAACTTTTTAAAGTTTCGCCTCTTATAAACTCAACACCGTCTTCGTATGCTTTTTTAACCAGAATATTATTCTGATAGCCGTAAGCAGTTGCTAGTTGAAGCATCTCTTGTCTATGCGCGTTTGACCCTTTGTAAAAAGGTAAGTCTTCTATTAAATCTGCTTGAGTAACTGGGCGTTCTGATTCTGCTAAATACTTAGCCAGCTTCACGTAATGTCTGTCTCTAGAGAGCATCTCTTTAAACGCTTTACCTGACTCTTCTGCTAATTTAATAGCAGCGTAAGCATGGTCTTCCATCATCTCAGGTGAGCCATCGTAAAAAGCGTATGCACCAGCCAGCTTCATTGCTTTAAAATACCTATGTGATATCTCACTTTTCCTAAGCTCGTGATGCTCGCCTAGCTTGTCGGCTAAGCCTTCACACTGAAGACGGTATTTAATAAAGATCATTGCTACATCTTTAGGCATAGAAATCTCTCTATGCAGGTTTGCAGGATCAGCTAGATCACCGAGCCAGTCAGACATATCTTCTATTGATGTGTCGTTAGATGAATCAACCATGTCCTGCCAAATCTTTTCAATCAAAGCAACATCTTCTGGGTCTTGGCTTCCTTCACGTAGATGCAATATGCTGTAACCAAAGAAGCATCTTCTAGCCATGCCTTGAACAAGTAGGCTAATCCAATCTTCTTCGACTTTGCCACCGTCTAACAGTTTTAATGCCACACCAAATAAGAGCATGTTGGTGGGCGTTGACCCTTTAAACACTTCATATCTAGAAGCGTCTTTAGTGCTTTTAATTAGTTTTTGGCCTACTTGACCACTATCAAAGAGCTCTAATAAGGTTTCTAGTAATTCCATGTTGGCAGCAAGATTAGCGCCTGTCTCGTCCATGACGAGACTAAGCGAACCTGAGTTTGCCATCAGTATTTTATCTCTAGCCTGTTTGATTGCTGGTACTGTGCCAGAGTCAAAAACGAGTAATGGAGCGCCCATGTTTTTAAACTCAGTTTTCATTGACTCTAATTCCCTGTCGGGATCTGTGCCATTACGTTGAGCAATCTTATTAGCTAGGATCGGCATATTTCGATCAGCACACACTTGCCAAGTGTTGTTAGTGAAATTACTTTCAAATTGATCTAAAACTCTGTCTTTAATAAATTTAGTTGCTTTGCCTTTACCAGCTCCTGATGGGGCCAAATTAAGTGCGTACATATTTACAGGTATTTTTGACCCATCAACTAACCTAAGGGTGCAACGCATTTGAGACGCAGCCGTGCATAAATAGAACGCAGCCTGCAGCCTAAAAAACATAGGGTCTTCATTGTTCACATGTGCCATTAATTTTGTTACTAGATTTTCACTAGGTCGATGGAATTCCATCTCTTCAAATTTCTTCATAAAGTAAGTGTCCCGTCCATAAGGTAAGTGTCTTTCTGCGTGCATACTGAAAATGCCGGGCAGAATCTACAAGCGACTACTTCGCCTGGTACTTCTTTAACAACCCCTACTCCACCGTCTGCTGACAGGCGAGCGTATGCTTCAGCAGATGACGTAAAGTTTTTTGTGCTGCGTGAAGTTTTATTAGGGTTTTTGTAATATTTGAACTGTGGCTCTTTGCGCCACAGTTCTTTATCAGTGCACTGAGGAATGTCTTGTTCGTTTGAATCTTTGTATCTATCAAACATTTCAAGCTTTGATCGAACGTAATACTCCGTGTCATCAATACTCATCAACGGGTAAGTCATTTGCTTAACGGGATGGCTTGGATAGTTATTATCTGTAGTGCGGTATTTCATCCAGTCTGTAAATAAAAACTGAATAGCCATATGGTCTTGCGTAATGATGTCTTGGTTAAGCCAGCGGTAAATGCTGCCTTGAAGTTTGTAATCTTCAGACTTTGTATCGTTGACCCAAGTAAATGTAGAAGTGGACTTGAAGTCTTCCAGCCTACCTTCAGCTACAAAGTCAAACTTGCCTGATATTGTCTTGCCGCCAATCTCCTTAAAAGACCTTATTTCCATATAAACAGGAATAGCATCAGCTGCAAGTTCAGGAGAACCTTCTACTTTTACTGGGTTACCTGTGGCAGGATCATTTGTGTAGCCAGGATTAACTACCACCCTGTCTATAATCTTTTGTGGGTAACCTAGCCCTAACATAGCCTTCTTGTAGTGGCCTTGTGTCCAGGTCTTTTCAACACTGTCGTGAATAGCAGTGCCCATTCGAGACTTAACAGTTCCCATTATTTCAATAACGCGTTCTGGTGCGTCTAATGGCACTCTAGCTGGCAGCACTTGCTGTCTAATGGGCCGCATCAATGCCGTAGCTGATACAACGTTGGGTACATAGTCGTAGTAATCCGTTGCTAGAAAAACAGCCACGGACAGAGGAACGCCAGTTCCATTGGAAAAGGTCTGCATAATATGTCCTGATTTACTTCGGGGGATAAGAAGACTAGTTAGAATTATTAGTCTTTTCTGAGGTTTGTATTGAGGCTTACTAGTTGAACGATCTGGCTTTGTTTATAGCCGGTTTGTTACCGAGTCAGACTCTAGGTACGGTACAGGTATCAATTTAATGGCTTACCTCTTCTTTGCGCCAACCAAATCGTTCACTAGTAAATCTTGATGTGCTTTGTTCACCACAGCTGACGGAGGCAGCAATATTAATTCCCTTACTAAGTGTAGGGTTATTTATATAGATACCCCAATAATTAGATTGAATTACTGGGGTATAAAAGATGTACATATGAGTGTACTTACTTGGCACTTATATAGAGTCGCAGGAATGCGCCTTAGAGGTGTACATAAAAGCCATTAGTAGCATTAATGGACATGTGTCCACAGTAGCCTTAGACTATTTTAGACACTATATAGAGAATTTACGTTATGACAGACATTGGCTACATTCGGGTCAGTAGTGTTGATCAAAATACTGATCGGCAACTATCTGATGTCCAGCTAGATAAAGTGTTCACCGACAAGTGTTCTGGCAAAGATGTAGAAAGACCCCAGCTAAAAGAATTAATAGGCTATATACGAGATGGTGACAGATTACATGTGCATAGCATTGATCGACTAGCTAGAAATCTAAAAGACCTGCAGACCCTGGTTGAAGAAATAACTAATAAAGGTGTCACCTTAAAGTTCTATAAAGAGAATCTAACTTTTAACGGTGATGAGTCACCTCTCCAAAAACTAATGCTTCAAATGATGGGAGCATTTGCTGAGTTTGAGCGTGAGCTGATACACGAACGACAGCGTGAAGGCATTGAAGCAGCCAAAGCTAAAGGAAAGCGCTTTGGTGCAAAGCCTAAGTTAAGTAAGACCCAAGTTCGTGAAATAAAGAGAAGGACTAAAACAGGTGAAGGTAAAAGTGCATTGGCTAAAGAGTATGGTGTCAGTCGTCAGACACTCTATAACGTACTATGAAAATCGTAAATGCCCCCACTTTGCCCCCAAAGGGGGTCTAAATATGGCATATATAAGCAGACTGGTTAGTGTACCCTTACTTGATAGCCTCTTAGTGTTAAGAAGTCTGAAGACCTATGTTGCTTCAAAGGTATGGGTAGGTGAGTGTTACTATCTCCGCCCTTTTCGATAAAGCTCTTTAAAATCATATACTTACTAGACCGCTCTTTTTAATGCCCCCACCATGCCCCCACTTATTTCATCCTAGCCCATATTGCTGCCTGCGCAGCACTCTTGTCAGCGTTAGTCCACTTTGCATAAGTTTTAAAAAACATTTCAAGTGAATGGCCTAGACGTTCTGCGCAGTAAGCTGGCTCCATTCCGTCTTCAAGCATCATTGTTGCGCAAGTGTGCCTAGCGTTATAGGGACTCCGGTAACGTATACCTTGTTTGCGCATTGCCCGTACAAGGTTTTTTGTCAGTTTGTTTGCACTGCGAAATCCTTTGCCTTCTTTTGTAGTAATAATATGCTGGTCATGCAGCTGCCGTGGAGTTTTTTGTAACAAAGCTTTAACACGAGGATGTACAGGGACTGTGCGATCAACTCCTGTTTTAGTACGTTTTCTGTCAACACTTCTAACTGTGCCTTTGTTTATTATAAATTCATGATTTTTTTGGTCGTAGTCGGACCAAGTTAGCGCAATTGCCTCACTGGGTCTTAAGCCGCAATAAAACCTAATAAGGTAGAACAAGTATTGGTTTGGCGAGCGGTGGTTTGTTTTTAAGAAGTTAAGTAATTTGTCCCGCTCTTCTGTAGTGAACGGGTCAATAAACTTATCTGGCATCTTTATTTCTTTTTGCAACTCTAATGCTGGATTGTCAGTACGCCATTTAGATTTAATAGCTAATTTAAAAATGGCTGATCCAACAGACAGTATATTAACTACAGTTTTTGGTTTTAGTGGTCGTTTATTAAACTCGCTTTCTTCTCCTTCTGGATTAAGTAGAAGAGTTCTAAATGGTTGCAGAAGGTCAGAGTACTGTATGTCATCTACGGGCATATCAAAGAAAGGTAACCAATAATTGCGTAACAAAAGCTTGTTACTTCTCAGACTTTCTGGAGCAAAAACTGTAGTTTCAAGCCGTATTTTAGCCAACATACCAAATGTTGGCACTGGCCCTCTATCTGAAAAACCAGCCAGGTATTGTTGAATTTTTGCTCGACGAAGCTTAGCGGCAGTTTTTAAACCAGCCAAGGTATAGGGGATGTGGTGGAGGACTTGCTCCGGCCTCCTCTTGCCTTCTTGCCATCTAATCCTGACTTTGCCTCGGCAAAGGTCGACGCCTGTAGGGTGGTCCATTTTTTAATATCCTCCATTGAGTACATTGTAGCGCCGGCTTCGTCTCGCCAATAATGGACGCCTTCTAACCAGTGCATTTGCCTACGCCGCTTGATTTGGCTTGTTGTATATCCGAAAGCTTCTCGCAATAGGCGTTCTGTTACTACTTGTTTAGTCATATAAACCTCAGAAAAATGTGAATGGTTTGGTTCTAATTGTGGGAATTCTTGTTAACGGCGGTAACTAATGTCTGAAATCTGTGGCACTGGTCTAGGTAATTTTCCGGCACCGGGAGATCCAGTAGGTATGGACACCAGCGTGTTGACAGCTACTGCTAGAAAAGACGGTATTGATGTAGCGTGGACTTACCCATCGGTGTTACCGCAGGCTGTTGCGCACACAATTCTGTACCGCAGCACAACTAGCGTTTGGAGCTCATCTGTAGAAAGCGCAGGAATAGTAGTAGCGGGCAGTTATTACTTTCACCAGGTTCCCCTGGTAGCTAACACAACTCATTACTACTGGATAAAAATAGTCTCAGTTAATGGGACTTACGGGACTTTGATAGGCCCTGCTTCAGCAACTATGCTGCCCTCTCACCAATACATAGTTGATACATTAGTTGGGCAGATACAGGAATCTCAATTAACTGCTCTGCTAAGAACTAGGATTAATGAGATAGATGTTGTTGCTGCAGATTTGATAACAGAAGGTGTAGCGCGTCTTGCGCAAGACTCCGTATTTAGTGGGCTGCTTACTCAGCAAATATCTGACTTGGCCGCAACTGATACTTTGGTTGCTAATGAAGTAGTTCAGCGTACGTCTGCAAATAACGCATTAGCTGCTCAAATGACTGCCGTAGTAGCAACAGCAGCTGGAAACACTGCTGCAGTAATTACTGAGCAAAGTGCTCGGGCTACTGCTGATAGTGCTGAAGCAACAGCTAGACAAGCGTTAGGTGTTACATTTGGCAATAATCTAGCTGCGGCTATAATAGCGGAACGTGTTGTTAGAGTGACTGCAGAAAGTGCTTTAGCACAAGATATTACTAATGTATCTGCTGCATTTGCGGTTGGAGACGCCGCAGAACGAGCTTTCAATACGGCTGCTATTCAAACAGAAACCACAGCTAGAGCTAGTGCAGATTCTTCTTTTGCAGGTCAGATCACTACTATCCAAGGAACAGTAGGTGGGCACACCACTGCTATTCAAACAACACAAAGCGTTACTAATGGCCTGGTAGGAGAATACGCAGTCCGTATAGATTCTAATGGCCATGTAGCTGGTTTTGGTTTATTGAATAACGGTACTTCTAGCGAATTTATTATCAATGCCGATAAATTTGCCATTATTAAACCGGGCTATGGCGCTGCTGAAGTGCCGTTTGTTATTGGTACGGTTGCTGGGGCGACTAGGATCGTGCTTAACGCGGCTACTTATATAGCTGATGCTTCAATTCTAACTTTAGACATTGGTCTTAATGCCGTAACTGTACCGTTCTCTAGTAGTTATGGCGTTAGTTCAACTCTTAGTAACGGTGTGTCCATAGCAATCAGTACCACACTAGCGGTTAACTTTGGCACAAACGCGCCAGGCAAAGTGATTTGTCTGGCTAATTGCAATGTGTCAAATGTTGGTGGGTATGGGGGAGATTGGGCGGCTGCATATTTTGAGTTGAGGTATAACACGTCAAATAGTACAGCGATTAGCGGTAGTACTTTACTGATGGCTAGCTCAACACACGGTAAAAAAGGCGCCCCTCCTTCTATGAATTTTTCAGTAACAACTGGTGGGTGGACTGGCACTAGATATTTCTTTTTGACCCTACGAGCAACTGGAGATGGCGTAAACGCTACTGGTTGGTGGAGATCAGGGAATTCAAATCTAAGTGTTCTTGGAGCTAGAAGATGACAGTAGTTACATATTTATGCCATAACGAAGATGGAAACATTACAGCTGTCCAGTCTGGGCCAGCAGACGCTCTGGTTGAGCCAGAAGGGTTATTCATGGTTTATGAGGGTGAAGAAGACGTCACCCCTAATTGGTATATAAAAGATGGTGTACCTTTACCTAAGCCAGAAGAGCCCTCCCCTGCTCATGTTTTTAATACTACGTCTGAAACCTGGGAAATAAGCCTTGCTGGAGCAAAAGCTAATGCGTGGGGCAGAATAAAACAAAGTAGGCATTATGCTGAATTCTCTACTTTTACTTTTAATGCACAGACTTTTCAATGTGGGGAGAAAAGTCAGCAAAGAATAATGAGCACCACCCAACAGGCTCAATTGGATTCAACAATATCTATTACTTGGACATTGGCTGATAACACTACCCAGGTCTTTACTGGGACAGAGTATTTGCAAGTAGGCAAAGCTTTATCAGAGCACGTTGTAGCTTGTCATTTAAAAGCTTCCTCTCTGCGTCAGCAGATAGAGGAAGCTAGTACGCAAGAATCTTTAGCCGCTATTACATGGTAATGAGTGCGGTCAAATGAGTTAGTGAAAGGCCCATTAATATTACAGAAAAACTTATTTCGACCACTTAGACTTCTTTGTATTAAGTCGTAAGGCCGGGATAAATGACTACATATAATCTCACGATTAAACACTTAGATGCTTCTGAAAATCCTGTTGCAGGGGCTACTGTCCGCATTGCTTTAGATAAAACGGACTACTTTCCCACAGGTACTGTATCTACTACTCCTGTCACTGGCGTTACTAACGCTAGTGGTGAAGCTGTGTTTCCTCTCTTGGCTAACACTACAGGCACCCAAGACTCTCGCTATGTAGTATGGATCATTGATCCAGTAACAAAAGCAGTATCTACCCACACTATTCAGATGCCTGCTAATAACGCCAATTTAAGAAACTTGGTTGGCTCCGTTACTGTTGAAGTACCTGGAGACGCAGAAAATAGCGCAAATGCAGCGGCAGCTAGTGCAGGAGCAGCTTCAGGTAGTGCTACTGCAGCCGCAGCTAGCGCAGCTACTGTGGCGGCTAGTACGTCTGCTTCCGCTACCAGCGCAACAGCATCGGCAAACAGTGCTACTGCGGCAGGTAATAGTGCTACGGCAGCAGCCTCAAGCGCCACAGCTGCCGCTTCAAGTGCAACTAGTGCAGCTTCAGATGCTGCAACAGGAACCACTAATAAAAACCTTACTGCTGCAGATGTCGTATTAACAAACGCTGATGTCGTGTTGGCAGAAGCTGACAAAGTTCAAACAGGTGTAGACAGAGCAGCGGTTGCGGCAGATTTAGTTGCTACTAACCAAGATACTATTGATACCGCAGCTGACCTGGTATTAACCAATGCTGATGTTGTACTAACACATGCAGACGTAGTGAGTACTGCAGCCGATAAAGCTGCAATTATTACGCTGTACGATACATTTGACGACAGATACTTAGGGACGAAAGCAACAGACCCTACTGTCGACAACGATAGTAATGCCTTAATTATTGGTGCTATTTATTTTAATAGCACGGTTAATAACACACGATTTTATAATGGGTCAGCTTGGGAAGACCCAGAAGCATCTACTACTGCAAACGCAGCTACTGCTACTACTAAAGCTAGTGAAGCTGCGGCTAGCGCAGCAGCTGCCCTAGTATCAAAAAATGCTACCAATGCAGATGTAGTATTAACCAATGCTGACGTAGTGCTGACCCACGCTGATGTAGTTCTTGCTGAAGCAGATAAAGTCCAAACAGGGTTAGATCGAGTTGCCACAGCAGCAGATGTAGTTAGTACGCATGCAGATGTAGTCCTAACTAATGCGGACGTGGCGTCTACTGTTACAAATGTTGCAACAACAGTAACTAACAAAAACTTAACTAATGCCGATAAAACTGCTTCTGCGGCTTCTGCCACAGCAGCAGCTAATAGCGAAACAAATGCTGCGGCTAGCGCTACAAGCGCAGCTAACTCTGCTGCGGGTAATTGGGCGTCAACGCTTGCTAATGGCAACAGCACTAGTGGTAACGATGTGCTTCTTACCACGGACGATAAAGTAAATTTCCGTGATACAGCCATCTATATTAATTCAAGTACAGATGGCCAGTTAGATATTGTTGCTGATGCTGAAATACAAATAGCAGCGACTACTATTGACCTTGATGGTGCCGTTCAATTCACCTCAATATCAGGCACTAGTGCAACAGCTGTAACAGATATAGACAACGGCACGCTTGCAACAGGCAGCGCAACAAAGTTGGCTACTCAAGGTGCTATTAAAACGTATGTTGATTCTCAAGTAGGCAGCGCTGACACACTTTCTGAAGTGCTTGGCCTGGGTAACAGTTCCGGAGGAACTAACGTAGTTATTACTGCGGGTGACGTGATTACAACTAACGTCATTAATGAAACCACAGCCGCCTCAGGCGTAACTATTGACAGTGTGTTGCTAAAAGACAACACAGTAACTGCTAATAACGGCACGTTTACAGTGCTAGAAGCCAGTACAAGTTTAGAACTAGCAACTGGTGCAACTGTAACTGGGATAGATAACGGAGCTCTTGGAACATCAGCAACGTTATTGGCCACTCAAGGCGCAATAAAAACTTACGTCGATGCTCACCCTAGTGGAACTGCTACTAGCGTAGGTGGTACAGGAACTGTTAACGGAATTACTTTAACAGGCACTGTTACAGCTGCCGGCAATTTGGTGCTAGGTGGAACACTATCTGGTGTAAATCTAGCTAGCCAAATTGCAGGGACACTTCCTATTGCAAATGGTGGTACAGGGTTAACAGCAGCAGGTACTAATGGAAATGTACTAACAAGTAACGGGACAAATTGGATTTCATCTGCACCTGCAGCAGCAGCAACCGTTGATGACGCTACAGCTCTAGCTATCGCTTTAGGATAATAAAATGGCAAATACTTTTAAAAATGCTTTTGCAGCCAACGTAAACAATTCTGCTTATGTTGATCTTTACACTGCGCCATCGGGAACCACGACTGTGATTCTTGGCTTGGCTATATGCAACAAGACTGGAAGCGCGGTTGACGTAACCGTACAGATTCAAGATACCTCGGCAAGTAGTGCTGACTTTCAAGTTCTTGACACTGTCTCAATACCTGGTCGAACGACTCTCGAAGTGCTGGCAGGACAAAAGTACATCTTAGAAACAACAGATGTACTCCGCGTCAAATCTGGAACTGCAACCGCCGTCGATGTGTCTCTCGGAATCATGGAGATCACATAATGGCTGTAACTAAACTTAGAGCGAGAGCCATAAGCGACAATGCGGTCACTGCTTCTGCTATTTTGACTGACGCAGTAGCCGCTGACGCCATTGCAGACAACGCAGTAGACATTGCACGGCTAAATGTCAGTGATGGATCAGCAGGTCAATTCTTAAAGACTGACGGCAGTAATGGTTTGTCCTTCGGAAGCGTGACCATCCCAGCAAGTGCTTATAACGCTTGGCTAGTAAAAACGTCTGGCTACACAGCAGTTGCTGGAGATCAATTAGTTTGCGTTTCAAGCTCTGTTTTCACTATTACGCTACCAAGCGGTACTACGGTAGGCAGATCAATAAGTCTCAACAACTCTGGTACAGCGTCTGTGACTATTAATAGAAACTCGCAGCCCATAGGTGGGGTTGCTGATAACGGTGTCTTGCAACCAGACGCTTCAACACAACTCGTATACGTTAATTCAACAATAGGATGGAAGGAGCTTTAGATGGCTATTGTATTAGGACACCGAGAACCAAGATGGCCCTCTCCAGTATCATTTGGAACTGGGCATTACCACGAACTAGTCTCTACCGGTGCAGACACCTATATGCCCGGTTTTGCGAATGATGATGCGGCGGGATCTACTCTCAAAATAACATTGTCATCCAGTGTAAATTATTTAACTGCAACGGGAGCATCAATTACGTCTGGAGTTTGGAACGGTGGCTTGGTAGCAGCAGACTTTAGCGGTAACACTCATGGTAATTGGATAAGGGGTCTGTACATGGACACAGACGGTGGTGCTAATAGACTTTGGATGCTCGCTGGGGATGCCGCATCTTCTCCCAGAAAATTAAAACTATGCTACGTTGACAAAGCCGGTTCTCTCACACAGTTTCCGTGGCGAGATATGACTTCGGGGCTGGATTGGGCTGGAGGTAATTGTCTGCAAAAAGACGGCGACGGTAATCTTTTTTCCATTATGTCAAGCGAAAGCGGGGCTTCTTTGGCGAGAGGTTATAAATTTCACTGGGGAGCGTCGGACGGTGCGTTGACAACATCTCCTTTAATTCCCGCCAGCGCCAACACGATGGGAGTCAGTAACGGCTTTTACCCCATGTTTGGCCCTACCGATAACGGTATTTATATGCAAATAACTGGCATCTCTCCCAATTACGGGTCTAACCAAGGTGGCGCGCCTTCGGGTAAAATTCTCAACGCCAACAACGGCAGAGGTAGTATGAGTATATTACTACCCAATAGTTACGGTAGAGGGCCAGAACAAAGCCAAGACATTGCAAGTCCCGGACCTAACTACGGTTATTATTGGAGAGGACACTGGAAAGTAACAGGCTATTCTGGGACAGGCAATAACTCCGTGTATAACGTAACTGACATGAACAATTTTTTAGACTCCTTAGCAAGAGATCGGGGAATACTATGAGTTCAGAAATAAGGTGGAGAAACGATGAGTTACGAGATAGTGATTGGATTGTGCAAATCCCCGATCATCCGCAAAGAGCAGCTTACATAACTTACAGGCAAGCCCTGCGGGATTACCCAGCTACGGATAATTTTGCAACCCTGACTAGACCGACACTAGGAGAGTAGAATGCCTTTTTTAGGTAAATCTTCTGGTGCCAGGGTAAGGAACAATAACGTCTTGCTTGATGCGATTACGGCGTCAGCGACTGCAACTTATAACCTAACAAAAAATAGCACTGCGTACCCACCCGCTGGAGCAACTTCATTACAGGTATCTTTGAACGGCATCACGCAAGCGCCTATCTCTGGATACACGGTCGCCGGCTCACAGTTAATTTTTGACAGTGCGTTAACCAGTAATGATGTCATTGATTACGTTGTCGCGTTTGAAGGTTTGACTAGCACTGTTGCGGTGTCGGATGCGTCAGTCACTGTTGCAAAAATGGCAACGAACTCTGTTGACTCTGATCAATATATTGATGGCTCAATCGACACTGCCCACATAGCTGACGGTCAAGTGACTGTCGCAAAGATGGCAGCAAACAGTGTAGATATAGCAAAGTTAGCTGTTACTGACGGAACTGCGGGTCAGTTTCTAAAAACAGATGGCAACAATGCATTAAGTTTTGGAACAGTGGCTGCTCCAGTTCTAACCTACAACGCTTGGGTAATTACTGCTACAGCAGTAACCGCAGCAAATGGTTCTCAAATTATGGTGACGGGGTCCAGCGCAGTAACAATTACGCTCCCCGCTGGAGTAGCAGGACACAGTGTATCCGTCAGAAACAATTCCAGTGCGACAGTCACAATCGCTCGCAACGGCTCAGATAAAATTAATAGTGCTGCCGACAACGGTGAAATTGCTGCAAGTGCTGGCTCTCAGCTCGTGTATGCAAACTCAACGCTCGGTTGGATGGAGGTCTAAGTATGCCAGTTAAATTAGGTGGAGGTGGTGGTGGCGGCGTAAGCGTCTATCGAACATTTCTAATTACTACGTCCCAAACTTTCACAGTTCCTTTTACTTGTACTGCCTCAGTGACAGCCATCGGCGGTGGCGGTGCTGGCGGCGTGGGTACGCACACTAATACCTCTTATGTTGGGCTTGGTGCTGGTGGCGGTGCTGGTGGTCTTGCTCAGTCAATCATTTCTATCACGGCAGGTGATCAGTACGTGTGCTCCATTGGTGCAAGTGGTGCATCGGCGGGAACCAACACATCTGCCAACGGCGGCAGCGGCGGCACAACTACAGCCGCTGGCCCGAATCTACCCAGTACGTTGACTTCAACCGGCGGCGCTGGAGGCGTGGGCTTTAAAGGTCCAGATAGTAGCGCTCGCTCTGCGGCGGGCGGCGCTGGAGGGTCGGGTTCTAACGGCAACACTTTTAACAGCGTTGGCGGCGCTGGAGGTAGCATCGTTGACTGTGGTTTGAACGCACATTCAAACCAAGGCGGTTATTCGGCTGGCGGCGGCGCGGTTGGAATTTACGGGGTAACCGGCACTCAAGGAAACGGACAGGCAAACACTGTTTATGGCGGCGCACCAAGCGGCGCTGGTTGTGGGGGCGTTCATGTACCCAATCAAGGCATGTCGAATGCTGGTGGGTCGGGAATAAGCGGCACTGGTAACACGATCACTTGGCAGGCCATCAACCCCGGTTCTCCGATAAATACCGGCACTTTCGGAAGTATTTTCCCAGCCGCTGGCCGTGGTGCGACAGTCCTGTTTGGAGGATTAGGTTCTTCAAACTTTTACGCTGGCATCAATAATATTATCGGATCAACTCCACCCGAACCGGGCGGCGGTGGCGCGGGTTTGCCAAGCCACAGTCGCATTAATTATCGCAAAGGCGGAATGTTTGCGGGCGGCGGCGGTGTAACGTGGGGCAATTTCACTGGTACGGCAGCGAGCGCTGGTGACGGCGGCGATTGCGGGGGCGGTGGTGGTGGCGGCGCAGGTAGGACTGGCGGGTGTAGCATAACCGGTAGCATCGGCGGCATTGGCGCTGTGATTATTGAAATCATGTCACCCAGTTTCTAGGAGAAATATAATGCCAATTTATTTAGTTACTAAAGACGGTAAGACAAACCATATATCCGCTGAAGAATCCTTCGTAGTGGCTCAAGCTTACGATGCTTACGAGCTTGTACCAAATAACGAACCTGAAGAACCTGATTTAAGCGAAGAAGACCTATCCGCTCAGTTATCTAGGGAATGGCGCAATGAAGAATTAAAAAATTCGGATTGGATTGTCGCAGTCACGGATCATCCAGAAAGAGCAGCTTACACAACTTATCGCGCTGCACTCAGAAGCTGGCCCGCTGATGAAGCTAATTTCCCAGACACTAAACCAACACTAGGAGAATAAAAATGCCATTTGTTGGCGAACAACCAAAAAGTGCTGGAGCCGTAAAAGTTTTCGGGCGATCAGCTATTACTGAAATTGATATAGCAGCAGGGGTTTTTACTATTGCCGCTAGATCAGGCTCTATTGAAATAGGAGTTAGCTAATGGCTAATCGTTTCCCACTAGTTGTTGATGCATCTACTAGCGCAATAAAAGAATTACCAACTGGCGACAACCTTGATCTTACGGGATCGGGGATCGTGAACGCTGGTGCTTTTGCTGCAACCTCTGTGACCGTCAGTGGTCAGATTACAGGTGTTACAAACTTAGCGATGACCGGCACATTAACTGGTGCTACTAATATAGGGCTTACTGGTACATTAACCGGCGCTACTAATATAGGTATGACTGGTACATTAACCGGAGGGACTAATACAACAATCAGTGGAACCTTCACTGGAGCGCAAGTTGATATCCTCGCTGAAGGTGACTTGAGATTGCAAGACGCATCTGGCGGTCAGTACGTTGCGCTTCAAGCGCCGTCAACTATAGGTGCTAGTTACACATTAACAATGCCAGCGGATGATGGAGATGCAGATCAGTATCTGCAAACCAACGGCAGCGGAGTATTAGATTGGGCAACCGTTACTGTTCCTCCTTCTGCTTACGCAGCGTTTGCAATTATTTCAACTGCAACAAGTTTAGCGGCATCAGGTCAGTACATCAGCAATAGCAGCAGCGCGTTAACGCATACTCTCCCAGCGGGAGCAGAGGGTTCTTCAATTACTGTAAAGAATAATGGATCTGGTTTAGTGACTTTAGCTAGAACCAATAATGAAAAAATAAATGGGGCAACCGCTAACGCGACGATGCCACAGGGCAATGCAGCTCAACTAGTTTACATTGATAACACAACCGGATGGTTAGTCCTTTAGGAGAATAATATGGCAGTAATTGGATCATCAACCCCAATAAAATCAATACAAAGGGGGAATACCACTTGTGGTAGAAACACCACAGCTACGGCAACCATTAACTCAGTAAACACAAGTAAAGCGTTTGTTACTTGTTCAAATAAAAGCGGTTGGGGAACAGGTGGTCACAATAACACTGGTATTTGGATGGCGAATTCAGTCGGAGGGAGTTGTCGTATAACCGCTGCAACAACACTCTCTTTTGCAGCGGGATATAACTTTCAGTACCACCAACAAACCAGTGGCAATCCGGTTATAGCGTGGGAGGTTATCGAATATGTCTAGTATTTTTTATGCACAGTTAGATAGTGATAATGTTTGTTCAAATATATGTGAATATGGTCAAACATTAGACAATGTACCTTCTAACTATTTAGCTATTAGTACGTTTGATGACAGCCTTGTCGGTAGAACATGGGATGGATCAGCTTGGTCAGAGGTAGTAGAAGCTACTGTTGAAGAGTTAGCCCGCGAGTGGCGTGATATAGAGTTGCTGACGAGTGACTTTGCAGTGCCTCTAACAGATCATCCAAATCATGCTGCGTATATGACTTACAGAGCGGCACTAAGGGGCTGGCCCTCAACCGCTGATTTCCCAGCTACCAAGCCGACTTTGTAGGTAAGTGATTCTAGCTTTTCTACTTATGGTGTCTGTAGACAAAGTTAATTTTGGTGAAGAGCAGGACATGGTGTTTAAAGATATATACAGGTGTTGGCATTTTGCTCGTATCTTTGAGCATGGTGGTCGCTCACCCAACTATACTTTTAAACATGGTAATCCAGTTAAGGCTTATTGTGTTCCGCTTTGGGTTAATAAAGACACTAACTTCCAAGATTAAGTGTGGCACTGCCGTACACCCGAAGGGTGTACAGCATGCCGCATAAAGCTAAACGTTATCTTCTTCCCCTTTTACATATCTATGTAAAGAAAGCAGATTTGGTGGAGCCTTAGTCGTTTCTGCCGGCTCTTCATACGCTAAGTACGCACGCACAGTCCTGGCAAAATCCCTGGCTTCCATTGATACATGGCTTTTAGCTATTGAAATGGCCATTTCTAACACTTGTTCTTGCAGTGTTGTCGTTCCCAGCTCTTCTTGGTATTCAATCGGAAGGTTTTCAACATAACTATCTAATGCCGCTTCGACCTTTGGTATGTCGTAGGCGTAGCATAAGTCATTAGGCTGGCCCTGATGAAAAATGCTGTTTTTGTCATAACCGTCTCTGCGGAATTGTGTACCACTTAGACGTATCTGTTTTCTTAGTTCTACAAATGGATTGGTGTTTTCCATATTTACTTCTCTCCAAGGTTAATACGCTCATCTTACTAAGAATCCTTAATGCTTTAGTAAGCTTGCTGGCTTTATTAATTCTATTTCTAGGTGGAAAGCTAGTACACGCGTTCTGTAAATAGAATCATATTAAGTAGCAGTAGTGCCACACAACACAGTTTAACACGTCATTTTGAATGAGAAATCCAAGAAAACATCGCTTCTCAGCGAGATAATTGGGCTTATTAGTAAATTAATCCTAACCCTCTGAAAGCATAGAGTTATTAGCTCTCTTTTTTAGTTGGTTATAGCAGGCTTACAAAAAAGATATGCCTGTAAGCGTAAGGCTTTTTTAGGTTTTCTAGGATAGGTAAGTATATGAAGTTTGGTGCAATTAAAGGATTAATTGGAGCATTTGCTCCAACAATTGGCAAAGCCCTGGGCGGACCTTTAGGAGGCGCAGCAGCTCAGACAATTGCAGCAGTACTCGGGTGCTCTCCAGATGAAAAGGCTTTAACAACTGCAATAAAAAACGCTACCCCAGAGCAGCTCACTGAAATAAAGAAAGCTGAGCTGGATTTTGAAGTAAAAATGAAGGAGCTAGATGTCGATGTTTTTGAACTTGAAGTGGGAGACACTCAAGACGCTCGTAGAGCGTTTGAGGGTGATTGGACGCCAAAAATTATCGCAGTGGCGTGCGTCCTCTTTTTTGGCGGATATATTTTCACAGTTACACTCCAGAGTCCGGCTGAAAACGATGATGGTATCGTTAATCTTGTGCTCGGCTATTTGGGTGGGCTTGTTTCTAGCATTATAAGCTTCTATTACGGAGCTTCTCATGACCATAAGAAATGACGTCTCAGAGCTCTCTCAGAGCTTTACACAAAGCGCTGTTTTGGAGGTAAGCAGAGTTGAATGCGGGTATAAAAACGCTCTACTGAGTGCTCAGTGGGTTTAACAAACAAAGTTAAGTCTTAACGCTATACCAGGAGGTGATCATCTCCGCACAGGCTCCGGTTACCTGTAGGGACTAAGTGTGGTCCGGCCCTCGCAAGGGGGCTAATACCCTTATATACCGTATTCTCTTAAGAAATCTTGTTCAACTGTGCGTTCTGTTAACTCTCTCTCTATGACCTCAGCATGGCCCTGCCAACGCCCATAGTGCTCTCTTCTGACGGACGCTGAAGATCGCCTAAACGCTGCGTCATTCTTAGCTAGATAATCTTGAAGGTCATTTAAGCTGTAGAGTGATATATCCTCTATCTCAAAGGGGGTCATTTGTGTACATCCAAATGGCGGCTAACAAAAAGATCATAAGGAAAACCCAGGTAAACATTATAGTTCCAACCAACTTCATTGTTTTTTTGAATTCAAGCCTGCGTTTTTTGATGATCCGCAACTCTTTTTCGTGAGCGTATCTAGATTCTTCCATGCGTTTTTTGATGCTCGTATAGAGGTCGTACTGCCCCTGCATCATACAAATGTCTTTCAACTGCTGATCAAAATTAGCTAGTTGCCGTTTAGCTGACTCCATTTTGAGCGCGTCTTTGTAAGACATCGCACCAGCTTTTGCTTTTTCTACTTCGTTGTATTTCTCGTCAGCTTCTGCCCAGTTTCCTAGTATTGAATCTAAGTTACCTTTGCCCTCTTTGACGGTTGCTATGCCATCGTTCAGCGCCTTTAACGCAGACAGCACTGCAAAAACTTCCCCGATCATTCTTTAAAACTCATGGTAGTAGCTTGGATACACTCGCTAAAACGTCTATGTCACCTACTGAAAACATACCGATGACGAACGCTAGTAACGCTGTGCCTAAAATTGATGTTGAATACTGACTGAAAGAAGACTTGGTATAAGAAATAATGCCGGACTTGCGCTCTAAAGCTTTAATGCGAGTGCCTTGTACAGCGGTTTCAATAGTTAAAGATTTAACGTCTGTATTAGTCTCGCGGACAGTAGAGGTAATGTTTTTTAGATTAGTGGTTAACAGTGTAGTGCTGGCTATCCCCTCTTCTCTCATAGTCTGCAGAGTTGCCTGCATATCTTCGGTGTGCTGTTCGTTCTTAATAGCTCTAGCTACTGCAGCGTCTATTACTGAACTCATGTTCGTCATGCTTTGACGGGATTCCGCAGAGTGGGCCTCTAACGTGGCCTTGATGAAATGCTTAACTTCTTCCAGTTCTAACTGCATAGCATACGGCCTACATGAGTGGAATAACCACGATCATATTAGGCAGTGCACTAAATGTTTTCTGGGATTTATGAAGTCTTAAGAAGCTTGTCTGGGTGGAAATCAGGCAATGCGCGTATTTGTTTATCTAACTTAATTGCCCAGGATATGGCAATTTCTTCTGAGAAAGTTACTAAGCCACCGGGTACTCCCCAGCCTTGGACCCCGCCTATTTCTATGGCCGGTAATTCCCCATAACCTATTATGATATTGTCGTTTTTGCGCATTTCACTTTTAGCAATAATTGCGGTGGACATACCATATTCCTAATTTATGGGGGTAGAATTCGATTTTACCAAAAATCAACCATAATTAGCAGCTAAGTTAATGTTCTATATAGGTTTTTTATTACGCTTGCTCTTCAATTTGGATTAACGCTTCTTTCTTTGCTCTTTCAATAGTTACTTCATCAAAGCCAGCTGCAAACTCTTGAACCATTGGCTCAATGCGGCTTATCTGATCGTCGGTCTGAGCAGTGATCGCTAGGACTAGGGCTTTGACTAAAGCTTCGTAGTGATTTTTGATTTCCATTCCGCTTGCTCGTTCTGGTGTTGTTGAGTATCTGTGGCACAGGATTCGCACACTTTTTGTATGTAGCGTTTGCCGGATTGTTCTTTGAAGCGAGCCAATGTATATCTGCTGGTTGAGACGGTCATACACTGGAAGCATTCAAATGCTTTTAAACTGTCGTTTTGGTACAGCTTTTTCATTACGCTTCCTCCCCCCAAATTTCCTCTTGCCATTGCTCGATATCAAGATCAATAACTTTGGCAATAACAGAACACTCTGAGTTGACATGATCGACACTAAGTATTCTGGTAGAAAGGTGTTGGTCATCGCCAAGCATTGAATAAATCCTATTGCTTACGTCATCGCTGCCATAAAAATATTCATAAACAGTTGATTCATTTTCTTTAATGCTGACCTGGAAAATAAAAAGGTCCCAATCGCTCAGGACTTTGTAGACCTGCCAGAATCCTTGCTCACGACTTACTAGCGCGTAATTCCGAGCTTCATCAATTGTGTCAAAAACAATAAATCTGCTCAGATCGCTTCCTGCAATGTCGAGCAGTTGATCGGTAGTAACTTCATTTACGTCACCTTCATCTTCAACGCCTTCATGTAGTAATTCGTAAAAATACTCTTCTTCAGAATGTGTAAAGCCGCTAATTAACTTGTTTTGAAAATCTTTTTCATCAATCGCGAACCAAGCTAAGGGTTTTCCTTGATGAGGGATTTCTAAAACGATTTGTCTCTGGGAGATACTTGACTCCCTCCGCAGATTATCCCAAAACCCGACATCTCCTTTTACGCTGTCTTCCGATGGGTTTTTCATTCTGACACCTCGCCGAAAAGCTCCTCGTAAAGCTCTACATCTGAGTGTTCTTCGACCCAAGCCTTTGCTTCGATTTCTGAGATCGGTGAGACCTTGCTGCCGTAGCTCCAACCCCCAGTTGCACCTTCTTCGGCGTATTTTGAAAGACCTCCACCTTCACCGTCGATGAAGAATTCCCCAGTTTTTTTCTGGTAAAGACTTTCCTTAAACCATTCAAAGTCACTTGGGTATTTGTAGGTGTGAGTCTCTATCAGTTTCGCAGTTTCTGTGTTGTACATTTTTCCGTTGATTACCTTTTTCATTACATTCTCTCCTTGATTTGAATTCCTGATTTTTTGATTATCTCTTTACCGCAATCATGTTCAACTACTTCACATATCAATCTCATCAACCTGATGACCGGCTCACTTACCGGCTGTGGATCAGCGCGGAACCAGTTATTCACGCCGCTCTCACTTACGCCTGTGGCTAAGGCAATGTCTGCATTAGTCCATCCCAGACGCTTTTTTATTTCGCGCAGCTCATTGCTCATTTTCTGACATCCTTTTTTTCTGTCTGCTCATTTTCACAGTGTGAGATTGACACATCCCGCAGTCATATTGATAGCCGTCTGCGGTAGAACGGTTGCGATTGAACAGACTAACGGGCTTTTCAGCCTTGCATACGCAACATATTTTCTCTTTGACGTCTGCAAGTTCCTCTAGAGTTCGCCTCACCCTGGTTGTCGTGCCGTCCCGCTCTGTTTCTTGATACATCGATAAGCCCTTAAATTTCCAAAAAATAAACGGGGGTTGCCCCCCGCAGCTTGCACAATTGACAGGCTTATTAAGCCAAAGCCTCGCGCATCTTCTGCATCGCGGTGTCGTGGCTCATCACTGGAGCAATGTATCGTGACCGGACTTTCGACACGATGATGCCGTCCTGCTCTATCGTGAGGAAGTATTCCGGCAAGTCGGC